>Ga0315532_1000836_pt1 | contig 24250 bp, 23 predicted proteins | sample SalMarWE160370MG_FD_203082 | JGI IMG/M metagenome (GOLD analysis project Ga0315532, IMG submission 203082) | Salt marsh sediment microbial communities from the Plum Island Ecosystem LTER, Massachusetts, United States - Salt Marsh Sediment WE1603-70 ...
CGAAGGCTCCTCAACGCTCTAAACCTGGGCCGAATCACCCATGGCGTAGACCGCTTAAAGTCCATATCGATAGGAGGTGACATATTCGCTGAACAATTAGGGTGACTTTTTCGCTGGACAACAACAGCGAAGGCAAAAGAGTGTTTCTGGGAGGCACCCCCAGGTCCCCGCCAGAAGTAAGACTGCGTTTGATCCGTTCACCCTGTCCTTCTGCGGAAGAATGTCGAAGGTGACGTTCATGTCTCCAAAGGTCTCCTGAGGCGACTCTGTCGACCGACTCGCCTATGGCGAGGTTCGACAGGCTCACCACGAACGGATTATAAAGTGGTATTAGGGTGGGTGCAGCCCTTGAGTGGAAGGGCGGAACCCACCATTTTCATATCCTTTTGGGAAGGCGGGTTCCATTTCATTTAACCCACCCTACCTCTGGCTAAAGTGGGGCACTAAGGGGACGCCAAACGGTCGAAAGAAGCGGAGAGGGTGGGATTCGAACCCACGGTCGCCAAAGGCGACACGCGCTCTCCAGGCGCGCCTGATCGGCCACTCCAGCACCTCTCCGCGGAGAGGGTGGGATTCGAACCCACGGTCCCAATTACTTGAGACACCGCTTTTCGAGAGCGGCACCATAAACCACTCGGACACCTCTCCTAGCTTCAAATTATACATCGAAACTCGCTATGAAGGCAAAATTGCAAACATTTTACCAAGGCTGATAATCGAATTCGCCCTTTGGTGGGGATAGGATTAGCCAGGTTCAATTCGTTGTGAGCAGGATGAAAAAGCCCACTACTTTGCAGGTGCTGAGCTTTCGTGTCATCTTGTGCTTAGCTCTCAATCATTTCTATTCGATAGCGCAGCATGCCGACTGGCGCCCCTACCTCGACCACATCTCCCATTCTTCGGCCAAGAAGTGCCTTACCGGTAGGGGAGGTAACAGACAGTTTTCCTTTTGCCGGACTGGCCTCGCTGGAGTTGACCAGGGTGTAGCGTAGAGCTTCGCCAGAGGGTAGGGCTTGAAGGGTGACCGTAGTACGCAGGGCTACTATTGTGGTATCTACTTGATTATTAGTGACCACCGCCAACCTGAGTATTGTCTCCAATTGCCTGATGCGGCCCTCAACCATTCCCTGGTGATCCTTAGCTGCATCAAGAGGGGCGTTTTCGCGGAAGTCCTTATCGGCCGCCGCTAGGTGAATCTCCTCGGCGATCTTAAGGCGCTCTTTATGAAGTGCCGAAAGCTCATCTTTCAGCTCCTGGTGACCTTGTGGCGTCAAACTGAGTTTCTCAACGTGTCTCTTCTTAGGGGCATCCTGCTTAGGTGAGCTTTTCTTCACTCGAAGATGGACGGCGAGGTTGGCTGGAGTAAACCCCTCTTTTTTTGCGTAGGATAGGAAGGCTTTCACCGGCTCCAGCCTTTTTGAGACGTTGGCTGAGGAAGCATCCATCCTCTCGGCGTAGCTCGCTATCTCTTGGGCGGAAAGCCCATCTATAGGGCGCTCCACGCCGTACCAGCGAACAAACTTGTTCACCTCCTGCTGGACAAGCTCCCTGTCTTGTTGGGTTAAGCTGGCGAGAAAGTTAGTCGCCGCCTGAGCCAGGGTCCAGTCTTGTTTTTCCATTCTCTTTGTTATTCTAAGGGTTTTGGGTTTCGCCGTCAATTTTCTTGCCCAGCTAGCTAGGTCATGATACAATTGAAAATGGTCAAAAAGGAGGTATAAAGTGATGAGATTGCCTAGATATGCTCAATGGGTGATTGTAGCCTTCCTTGGGATAGCTTTACTTTTTGTTAGTGGCTGCGGGGGTGGTGGAGTTGGCAACACTGCTCCGCAAGTTTCCAGCCTTACTGCCGCTCCACCAGGGGTAGGTGTGGGAGGGAGTTCCACCGTAGTGTGCGTCGCCACCGATCCAGACGGTGATACCCTAACCTATGATTGGACAGCCACCAAGGGAACCTTCTCTGGGTCGGGAGACACGGTCAATTGGATGGCACCGAACGAAGAGGGGACCTACACTATTCGTGTAACCGTATCTGATGGCAAGGGAGGAACAGTTGAAGAAAGCGTCAGTGTTGCTGTGGGGGTTAGTCTGGGCTCGATCAACGTAACCTCTATTCCTGAAGGGGCGAATGTTTACCTCGATGGTGAAGATACAGGAAAGGTAACACCCTGTGTTATTGGCGATCTTGCTCCAGGCAGCTACACCCTCAAGCTAACCTATGATCATTACAAGTACCAGGAGGGCACAGCGACGGTTGGCGCCGAACCGGTTACCTACATCGACTGGACACTTGATTATGCTATCGAAACTACGCACACAATGCAGCCCGGGTCGGGTGAAAGAAACGATGCCTTTGTATATGAGGATTCGAAAGACCAGAACTACGGCAGTGAGTGGTTTTTACGTGCCGGTGGCGCCATAATAGATGAACATTACAGATTATATGTCGAGTTCGACCTCAGCCCAATTCCGACCACCGCAACAATAGTGGATTCTGCTCTTGAGTTGTTCAATTTCGAGACCAACCCCGAGGTACCTACGCTTTTAGGGGCTTATCAGGTGAAGAGCGATTGGGAAGAGGATCACATTAATTGGGCCAATCAACCTAGCTGTGCAGCGGAGCCAGAGAGCACTGTTAATGTGCCTGCTGCTGCAACGCAGGATTTCGAATCATGGGATATTAGCGCTCTCATTCAGAGCTGGGTCGATGGCTCCGTTGCTAACAAGGGGGTATGTGTGATGGACACTGATGAGAACACAGTGAAAGCATGGAAGAGCTTCTACTCCTCACATCACACTGAGATAACTCGGCGCCCCAAATTGGTAATCACCTATTTTGACACAGCTCCATAGGCTGTTTGGTTGGCTGTTCTTATGTGGTGCCTTGGTTTCGCTGTCAATGTCTTTGCATTGCTAAGGCATAATTTATGTAGATTTTAGGAGGTACAAAGTCATGAGATTACCCAAATGGGGTCAATGGGCGGTTCTAGTACTCGTCGGAGTGGCGTTGCTTTTCGCCAGCGCCTGTGCGCCTGGTAATAGTTCCCCACAGATTACTAGCCTCAGCGCCGATCCTCCAACCGTGGGCACAGGAGGGAACACTACCATAACCTGTATTGCCAGCGATCCAGACGGCGACACGCTCACCTATTCTTGGAGCTACAGTGGTCCATCAATAGGAAGCATAGTAGGGACAGTGAGCACGGTCAACTGGACGGTGCCTGATACAGAGGGAACATATACAGTCAGTGTGACTGTTGCTGATGGCAAAGGTGGAACCGATGAAGCGAGTTGCTCAGTAACTGTAGAGGTGTTGGTGACAGCGGGCTCTATCGATGTGAAGTCAAGCCCGGCAGGGGCGACGGTATATATCGATGGGACAGATACGGGGAACATAACCCCTTACGTTATCACTGACATTGATGAAGGTGACCATACAATAAAGCTCAGTAAAGAATTCTGCAAGGACCGTGAAGAAACGGTGACGGTTAATGCTGGCGAGACCACCTATGTTAACTGGGAACTCGATCCTGCCCCACCGCAGACGGTGACTGTCCAACCCAGCGCTGCTGAAGGCAAAGACGCATGGGTTTTTGATGCATCCCCTGGGGTCAACTTTGGGGATGCCAGCACTCTTGAAGTAGGCCACGACGGTGGTATGAAATCGAGAAGCTACATTCGATTCGAGCTCCCGGCCTTGCCTGCGACAGCGGTAGTGACCGAAGCCGAACTGGGCCTGTGGTACTTATATACGACGTCGCCTGCCGTAACAACCATCAACGCCTACCAGGTCACTGGAGCCTGGGCGGAAAACACTATAACCTGGGATGGCCAGCCGGCGCATAGTTCTGCTGTGCAGGCTAGCACCTCGCTTCCAGATGTGGAGGCAAATGACTTCGTATTTTGGCAACTGGAGGCTGAGCTAGTTGAAGGCTGGATCGACGGCTCTATTGCCAATCACGGCGTGGCGCTTATTGATGATGATGAAGACACAACGGGTGCATTGAAGGGCTTCTGGTCTTCAGAGGGTAGCCCACCAAGCATGGAGCCCAAACTGGCGATTACCTATTATGACCAGGCTCCATAAGATACGGTGGAGGGGGGCTGGGGGCTGACTTTATTCTCCAGCCCTTCTCAGGCTACGCGGGCTCTTTGACGGACTATTCTTGTGTTGTCTTGACTTCTGCACTCCACGGCGAGCGTTGCCAGACTAGCTAAATTGTGGTAAGGTTTGGCGAGTCTGTTGCATAAAGGAGGTACAAGGTCATGAGATTACCCAAAAGGAGTAAATGGGCGCTCTCAATAATACTGGGAGTGGCGTTGCTTTTCGCCGGCGCTTGCGCACCTGGCAACAATCCTCCACAGATTATCAGCGTCAGCGCAGACCCAGTAAATTTAGCCCCTGGAGAAATCTCTACTCTGACCTGTGTTGCTAGCGATCCAGACGGTGACACTCTTACGTATAGCTGGAGATACAGTGGTCCCTGCGAGGCAGCTATCCCGGGAACAGGTAGTACGGTTGACTGGACAGTGGCCGGTGCTTTGGGGACATATACAGTGACCGTGACTGTTGATGATGGTAAAGGGGGAACAGACGAAGGAAGTTGCTACGTCACCGTTGCTGTTGTGCTGACAGTGGGCACGCTCGATGTAAAGTCGAGCCCGGCAGGGGCGACAGTTTACGTCGATGGGACAGATACGGGGAACATAACCCCTTTCGTCATCACTGGTGTAGATGAAGGTGACCACACAATTAAGCTAACCCTGGCTGGGTATAAAGACAAAGAAGGAACGGTAACGGTCAATGCTGGCGAGACCACGTACGTCAACTGGGAGCTCGACCCTGCCCCACCCCAGACAGTGACTGTCCAGCCCGATGACGTTGAGGGTAAGGACGCATCAGTATATACTTCGATACCTACAGTAAACAATGGAGACCTGACTTATGTGGACGCGGGCAATGAGAGTGGCAATAAGGCCAGGACATACATCCGATTTGCTCTGCCGGAGATTCCTGCTACTGCGGTATTGATTGGCGCTGAACTTCACCTGTGGTATCAGTTTAGTACGTCACCTGCCGTGAGGACGATTGGCGCTTACCAAGTCACTGCCAGTTGGGCGGAAAACACAATAACCTGGGACGACAAGCCGAATTGCGATACTGCCGTCCAGGGTAGCACCTCGATTCCAGGCACCGAGACAAATGACTTCGTATTCTGGGAGCTCGAACCTGAACTAGTCGAAGGCTGGATTGATGGATCCATTGCAAACCATGGCTTGGTGCTGATAGATGCCGATGAGGAGACCCCAGGGGCGGGTAAAAGCTTCCGCTCATCGGAGCATGCGACCGCTAACAGCCGCCCCAAACTTGTGATTATATACTATGACCCGGCCCCTTAGCCAGTGATAGAGAAGGGCTGGGGGCTGACTTTATTCTCCCCAGCCCTTTTTCTTTTTACGGTGGCTTCATAAGTCCTTTTGCGGGCTATTCACGTGTGGCCTTGGTTTCTCCTGGCAGCGGCAAGCGATGCGGGGTCAGCTAGATTGTGATAGGGTTTAGTGAGTCTGTTGCAGGCAGGAGGTACAAGGTCAATGAGATTGCATATATGGGGTAAGTGGGCGTTTTTGGTATTACTTGGAGTGGCCCTGATTTTTTATGGTGCTTGTGCATGCAATGAGTCGGAACTCGAAGACACTGAACTGACTACGTCTACAATACAGCCCGGTGACGCCGATGGCAAAGATACCTATGTTTATTTTGACAACCCCGGCAATACTCATGGCTCTGAACCATTCGTGTTTGCCGGAGCAGGGGTTGGGAACGATATTTGCAGGTCATACCTCCAGTTTGACCTCAGCTCAATTCCCACTACTGCAGTGGTAACCGATGCTGAGCTAGGCCTGTATTATCTTAATTCCGTCGGCGCAGGAGTTGCGCCTATTGGGGCCTATGGAGTCACCAGCAGTTGGGACGAAGATACTATGGATTGGTTGGGTCAACCTAATAGTGCAGAAACGCCAGAGGATATCAATACTGTGCCTGATGCTGTAACACTTGATTGGGAATACTGGAATATCGGTGACCTGGTTCAAGGCTGGGTCAATGGCTCCATTGAGAATCATGGGGTACTATTGAAGGATTCCAATGAGGCTATGGAAAAGGCCTATAAGGCTTTCTACTCTTCAGACTGGGGCACCGCTGACCAGCGCCCTAAACTGGTGATTACCTATTACGAGCCGTAAGCCATAGTGGCAAGGGTTAGGGAGATAACTTCGTTCCCTGGCCCTTTTCCCTTTTCGCATTTGATGTTCTGAGCAATATATCTTGCCCCTTCTTGTGCAGACAATTTTAGTTATGATTTCTTACGGCATCGTAATGGTGCACTTAGGCAAAGCCGAGAAAGGAAAGTTGCTCAACAGCGAGATGGTAGCGAGCAACGGCATCGAAAATCATGCTAATGAAAAGTACCACCTATGATGCGATTCATATAAGTGGGTGACATCCTCCCATCATTGTCATGCTTGTCCCCAGTGAAGTTACCTGTCTCAGTAGGGACGTTCAATTGAACGCTCCTACTTTGCAGGTTGCAGAGGGAGTACAAACAGTACTGCCTTTTGGTGGGGGCCTGGGGGTGTCCCCCAGATATGCATCTCAAGCCAGTAGGTGGGTAAAGACTACAGGGAGCCTGCGAAGCAGTCATTACTGGGCGGTAATGAGGCGTCACCAATAATATGAACGAGTACATTTAAGTTTTTGGCGCTTTTTGGTATAATATAAGGGTAGAAAGAGGTTTGTAGGGGAATGGGTTCAAAGTTTCCTAGCAAGTGGATAATTTGGGTGGTGGTTATTGTAGCGGTGGGGGCGATTTTCTTCGCTTTGTTCATGCGCTCTCCAGGGGTGGCGACTGGGTCCCTTGACGATTTGGTAACGCTGACGACAACGGGCTCAGTTAGACTGGCAGATGATACACTAATTGAGGGCAACATCGACCGGATTGTACAACAGGGGCAGACCATTAATGCAATGGCTGGCGATGATGTAATGCTAAAAGCTCACTTCATAGGGAGCACCACGGAGCTTGATGACTATCTGTTGGCGCATGGAGTCGATATGGACAACGTGGAGCTCTATCCGAAAGAGCCGAGTGGGTTTGACTGGGGCATTTTGCTTACTACCCTCCTGCCCTTGCTATTCTTTGTCGGGTTGATATGGTTCATCTTCAGCCGAGCGCGAGGGGCTGGTAATCAGGCTCTCAGCTTTGGAAGGAGCAAAGCTCGTCTTTTTCCCAGCACACAAACAGTTGTTACATTTGATGATGTTGCCGGAATAGATGAGCCGAAGCAGGAGCTCCAGGAGGTGGTCGAGTTTTTAAAGACACCTGAGAAGTTCTCCGCTTTGGGCGCCAGGATCCCTCGCGGGGTGCTGTTAATAGGCCCCCCAGGCACGGGGAAGACTCTGTTGAGTCGTGCGGTGGCCGGTGAGGCTGGTGTCCCCTTCTTCTCCATAAGTGGTAGCGAGTTTGTGGAGATGTTTGTCGGTGTGGGTGCTTCCAGGGTAAGGGACCTCTTCGAGCAGGCCAAGCGCAATAGCCCCTGCATCGTCTTCATTGATGAGATAGACGCTGTGGGCCGTCATCGGGGAGCGGGGATTGGTGGCGGTCATGATGAAAGGGAGCAGACCTTGAATCAGATCCTGGTGGAGATGGATGGTTTCGATACCTCTACTAATGTCATTGTTCTTTCGGCGACTAACCGTCCTGACATCTTGGATCCGGCGCTACTGCGGCCCGGTCGCTTTGACCGCCAAGTGGTGCTGGATAGGCCCGATATTAAGGGGCGCAAGGCAATCCTGGAGGTGCATAGCAAGGACAAGCCTTTGGATGAGTCGGCTAGCCTGGAGACTGTTGCCAAGCAGACGCCAGGCTTTTCTGGCGCTGATCTTGCTAACCTGGTAAACGAGGCGGCCATCCTTACAGCGAGACGTGGTAAGAAGATAGTTGGTCTGCTCGAGCTGGAGGAGTCCATAGACCGGGTGATCGCTGGTCCCGAGAAGAGAAGCAGGATCATCAACCCTAAAGAGAAGGAGATTACTGCTCACCATGAAGCGGGTCACGCCCTTGTGGCAAGGATGCTGCCCAATGCCGACCCAGTGCATAAGGTCTCGATAATCGCTCGTGGCCAGATGGGAGGCTATACTCGCCTGCTGCCCACCGAGGATCGCTATCTGTGGACCCGGTCTCAGTTCAATGATATGCTGGCTACCATGCTCGCTGGACATGCATCTGAAGAACTAATCTTTGGCGAAATGACCACTGGAAGCGAGAGTGACATCGAACAGGCAACCAAGATAGCCCGCGGAATGGTCATGGAATATGGGATGAGCGAAAGGTTGGGCCCTCGTACCTTTGGGCGAAGGGAGGAATTGGTCTTTCTGGGGCGTGAGGTGTCGGAGCAGAAGGACTACAGCGAGAAGACTGCCGAGGAGATCGATGAGGAGATTCAGGAGCTCCTCCAGCATGCCTATGGCGTTGCCAAGGAGATCCTCACCCAGAACAGGGCGAAGTTGGTGCAGTTGGCGGAGGCGTTGATAGCCATTGAGACTATAGAGGGTGAGGAGCTGGAGGAGCTTTTTAACAAGCCTGCCGAAGAGGCTGCACCAGATGGAGAGCATGTTTGAGGTAACTGAAAACCCCATCCTTGCCGAGCTTGTCATAAATCGAGTGAAACGAGATACTAACGGCGCCATCGTGACCTTTATCGGGTCGCTGAGGGGCTATTCTTCTCTGGGCAACAGGGTTCTTTATGCCGAATGTAACAGCGACAAAGTGATGGCGGAGCAGCAACTTCGGGATGTTGGTGAGGAGATACGCAATAAGTGGCAGCTTGATGATGTGTCCATTTGCCACAGGGTGGGCAGGATCGAGGTCGGGGAGACCATCGCTGTCGTTGCCATTGCCGCTCCTAATCGTCAGGAGGCCTTTGACGCTTGCCAATATGCCGTTGACCGATTCAAAGAGTTCATGGTGCTGCGAGAGGTCTTGGAGAACTAGTAACTAGGCCTTTCGCTTACGTCCGCTGTAGTCACCTTTTTTGTAGCAAAAAGTCTCCCCTTCCCTTTTGAAATTATCATTTTTTATAGAGTTTCACGATAGGAGATGAAAAATTGAGGCGGCCAGCCAGCCGATGGCGCCGCATATGGGGAAGGTCAGGATCCAGGCGAGCACGATATTCCCAGCGATACCCCAGCGCACTGCGGAGAGGCGTTTTGTGGTTCCCACACCCATTATCGCTGAGCTTATGCAGTGGGTGGTGCTCACCGGGATGCCAAAGGCTGAGGCGACCTCGATCACCGCGGCGGCCGAGCTTTCGGCGGCAAAGCCATGAACTGGACGGAGGGCAGTGATTTTCATGCCTAGTGTCCTGACAACGCGCCAGCCGCCGGTGGCGGTGCCAAGGGCGATAGCGGTTGCGGAAAGGGCTATCACCCAGAAAGGGACATGAAACTCGCTACCAGTGTGGATCATCAATGCCATGGCGACAATGCCTATAGGCATCTGGCCATCGTTCTTGCCATGGCTATAGGCCATAAAGGCGGCGGATAGGATTTGCAACCTGCTGAAGACACCTTCCACCTTCAGCGGGGCAGTGCGGCGCAGTATCCACATCAAGGAAATCATCACCAGTAGTCCTGCGGCAAAGCCGAGTACTGGGGCAACAGCCACCGCAGAGAGTACCTTGCCAAATCCGCTCCATATGATAATGCTGGTGGTTCCTGCTGCGGCTATGCCAGCTCCGATAAGCCCGGCGATAAAGCTGTGGCTTATGCTTACTGGGAGGCCGAGGCGTGTTGCAATGAGACCCCACGTAATCACCGCAATGAGAGCGGCAAGCATGACTTGATAGCTAAGAACATTTGGGTCGATGATGCCTTTACCGATGGTTATGGCTACTGCGAGGCCAGTAGCCGCCCCGGCGAAGTTCAGAATTGCGGCCATGACTACAGCGCGGATGGGAGAGAGAACACGAGTGCCAACTACGGTGGCAATGGCATTAGCAGCGTCATTGAAGCCGTTAATAACGGCAAATCCAACAGCAAGAACCAAGACCAGAACGAACAGGGCGAGATCAGGCACGCTTGATCATTACCCCTTCGAGGATATCGGCGATATCCTCGCAGCTGTCAACTGCGTTCTCCATATGTTCATAGATCTCCTGCCATTTAATCACCTCGACAAGCTCCACCCGATCGCGGAAAAGCTCTGCCAGGGCAGAGCGTCTCACATCATCAGCCTCGTTCTCCAGTCGATTGATCTCGATGCAGTGTTCTCTCATATGGCTCAGCTCGCTACGGCGGCGCAGTCGTGGTATCGCTTTACTCGTTTCGGAAGTCACTCTGACCAAGATATCGGCCAACTCCTTTGCCCTCTCCGTAGGTTTTTCAATATCATATAGCATCATGCGCATAGCGGCCGCTTCGATGAAGTCCATCACATCGTCCATGCGGTGGGCAAGTTGGGCGATGTCCTCGCGGTCGATAGGGGTGACAAAGGTGCCATGTAATTCCGCCATTATGCGGTGGGTGATGTTATCCCCGTGGTGCTCAAGTTCCGAAATCTGCCTTACCATTTCCTCCACGTCTTCGCATTTATCCATGAGCTCTTTAAGGAGATCAGCTGCCCTTACAAAATTGCGGGCGCTTTCCTCGAAAAGGTCAAAGAACCTATCGTTCTTGGGCATAAGGGAAAACCTAGCCACATGCTACCTCCTACTTTATCAAACTGAATTATCGGAGAGAGACGCTGGGTTGTCAAGGAGGGATACCGAAACTGTTAGCAACATACAATTGTTATTCTGAGCGAAGCGAAGAATCTAGACCCTTCGCTATCGCTCAGGGTGACAAAATAGCACTCTCGATACCTTTAGTTTGGGTTGGCATTCTAGTATAATATTCGCTAAATATGGAGAAGAGGTTCGAGGTTATCGACCATACGGCGGACATTGGTATTGCTGCCTACGGGGCAGACCTAAAAGAGGCCTTTGCCAATGCTGCTTATGCTCTTTTTAGTCTGATGGTCGATCTTGACAATGTGGCAGACGCCGTATGTTCTGAGGCCGAGGTCACTGCGGAGAATCGGGAGGACCTTCTGGTAGCATGGCTCAATGAGTTGATTTACCTCTTCGAGGTGGAGAATGTGCTTTTTGCAAGATTTGAAATCGATGAACTCAGTGAGACAAGACTCAGGGCAAGCTGCTATGGCGAAAAGATCGATCCAGAGCGCCACAAGATAAAGATGGCGGTCAAGGCAGCTACCTACCACATGCTGAAGATTGAGGAGGAGCGTGGCTACAGGGTTCAGGTGCTCTTTGATATTTAGGGGGTGGTGAGAATGCAGTGGGAAGGAATCTTAGAGAAAATAGACGATTATCGGTGGGAGATCCCAACGAGCTACAAGGCAGGCATGAGGGTGCCTGGGCTTATCTATGCCGATGAAAGTATGATATCCCATATTCGAGGGGAGCAGGCCCTGGAGCAGGTTGCCAATGTAGCTTTCCTTCCTGGGATCGTCTCAAGGTCTATGGCCATGCCTGATATCCACTGGGGCTATGGTTTTCCTATCGGAGGTGTTGCTGCCACCAGGGTTGAGGATGGTGTGATCTCCCCTGGAGGTGTTGGCTTCGATATCAATTGTGGGGTGAGGTTGCTGCGTACCAACCTTACCGAAGAGGAGGTCAGACCCAGAATAGAGAAGCTAATGGATGCTCTTTATAGCAATGTCCCATCGGGGGTAGGGTCTGAAGGTAAGTTGAGGCTGAGTCGACAGGAGGTGGATAAGGTTCTTGTAAAAGGTGCCAGATGGGCTGTGGAAAAGGGGTATGGGGAGGCAAGGGACCTGGAGGTCACCGAGGAGAACGGCAGCATGGAGGGTGCTGACCCCGAACAGGTAAGCGCCAAGGCAAAGCAGCGGGGGGCACCCCAACTGGGAACACTAGGTGCTGGGAATCACTTTATAGAGGTGGAAGCGGTGGAGGAGATCTATGAGCCTGCTATCGCTTTGGTCATGGGAATAGAAAGGGTGGGTCAGGTGCTCCTCCTGATCCATACCGGGTCACGGGGCCTGGGTCACCAGGTTTGCACTGATCATTTAGTGACTATGGGGACAGCGGTAGGGAAATACGGGATAAGCCTTCCTGACCGCCAGCTTGCCTGTGCCCCGGTAAAGTCTCCTGAGGGGCAAAAATATTATGCCGCCATGGCCTGTGCGGCAAACTATGCTTGGACCAACCGCCAGTGCATTGCTCACTGGGCCAGGGAGTCTTTCATCAATGTGTTTGGTACAAGCCGCGAAGAGTTGGGCTTGGAGATGGTCTACGATGTGACCCACAATATCGCCAAGATTGAGGAGTATGAGATTGATGGGAAGAGGCTAAAACTCTGTATCCATCGCAAAGGGGCGACACGAGCCTTCCCTGCAGGGCACCCCGATATCCCTCGCCTATACGCTGAGATCGGTCAGCCTGTGCTCATTCCCGGCGATATGGGTCGCTATTCCTATGTCTTGGTTGGCACCGAAAAGGCAGTGGCGGAGACATTTGGCTCTACATGTCATGGTGCAGGAAGGATGCAGAGCCGCTCCGCAGCGAAGAGAAGTCTACGGGGCGTCGATATTGCCAGGGGGCTTGCTGAAAAAGGGATAACGGTCAAAGCGGGTAGCATGTCCTCGCTTGCCGAGGAGGCATCGGAGGCGTATAAGGATGTTGCCCAAGTAGTGCAGGTAACCCATGAAGCGGGAATATCTCGCAAAGTGGCTAAGGCAAGGCCTATTGGTGTGGTTAAAGGGTAGGAAATGTCACGGTGAGTTTTATCATGACCTGCGCTGCTGTTATTAAGGGTGGTCGATGGTAGTAAATATATAAAGTGTTGAACCGGTGGTTTAGACGGTGTCTAATCCTGCGCATTCTGGGCGTCGAAACTTATGCAGGCTAAAGAGAGATATGATATAATTTCAAGGACTCAAGCGGGATGTACCATTGCACAAAGCCAGGATAGCTAATATTTGAAAGAGGGAGGTTTCCAAAATGGGTGAGCTGATGGATGAGAGGATTGGGAAGCTCAGGGAGCTTAAAGAGAAAGCAGCCTTGGGCGGAGGTCCAGAAAAAATAGAGAAAGTGCACCAATCGGGGAAGCTTACCGCTCGAGAGAGGCTCGACCGACTGCTCGATCCCGGAAGCTTAGTTGAGTTCGGCAGGCTTTACGGACATCTCGAAGATACTCCGGGAGATGGCATCGTGGCTGGTCATGGCACGATAGATGGGAGGCCGGTATATGTCTACTCCCAGGATGCTACGGTGATGGGGGGCTCAATAGGTGGCTTCCATGGGAATAAGATGTATAGAGCGTTAGAGAGGGCCACGCAGGCGAGGGTCCCCATTATTGGGCTTCACGATTCGCCGGGGGCACGAATACCTCGGCTCGGTGGGGAAGGTGGTCGTGGTAGCGGTGGAATGACGGCGGCACTGGCAACCGGTGCGCTAATGTTCGAGAAGCACGGGGGCTCCGTTTTTCTACCTAATACCCTGGCATCAGGAGTTATACCGCAGATTGCGGGCATTTTGGGCTCCTGTGCTGGCATCGCCGTCTATTCGCCAGCGCTCATGGATTTCATCTTCATGGTGGACGGAATCAGCCATATGTTCATCACTGGGCCCCGTGTTGTTAAGTCGGTGACTGGAGAGGATATCACTAAGGAGGATCTCGGCGGAGCGGAAATTCATGCTGCCGTGTCCGGAGTCGCTGATATGAGGACGCCAACTGAGGATGAATGCCTTGCAAACATAAGGAAGTTGATTGGTTTTCTCCCTTTGAGCTGTGATGAAGACCCGCCGGTAGTGGATACAGGCGACGATCCAAATCGTTTGGTCCCTGAGCTCAACGAGGTCATACCTGAAGACCCAGAAAAGCCCTATGACGTGCATGAAGTGGTTACTCGCGTTGTTGACAATGGGGATTTCTTCGAGGTAAAGCCTGAATATGCCGGGGAGATCGTTGTCGGCTTTGGGCGCCTGGGGGGCAAGACCATAGGGATTGTGGCCAATCAGCCGATGATATACGGTGGAGCGATGACCTGCGAAAGCTCCTGGAAGCAAGCCAGATTTATAAGATTCTGCGACTGTTTTAACATCCCAATAGTCATATTTGTGGATACATCGGCTTATGCACCCGGGTCAGAGCAGGAGCATGGCGGGATAATCCGTCACGGTGCCAAGTGTCTCTATGCTCTCTGTGAGGCGACGGTTCCCAGGGTTGAGATTATTACACGCAAGGCTTATGGAGGGGGGAATCTGGGGATGGGCGTCATGCCAGGGCTGACAACGGACTATGTCTTGGCCTGGCCTCTGATGGAGGCCGGGGTGGTAGGTGCAAAGGAGTCGGTAATGCTTTTCTACGGTAAGGAGATTTTTGAGGCGGAGGATCCCCAGAAAGCCATGGAGGAGAAAATAAGGGAGTATCGCGATGGCATGGCCAATCCCCTATTAGCGGTTTCTCAGGGCCCATCATTTGAGGATGTAATCGAGCCAGCGGAGACCAGAAAGCGTTTGTTCCAGGCTCTAGAGATATTGAAGAGGAAAAAGGTTAACAGAATGCCGCCTAAGAAGCATGGCAATATCCCCTTATGATAGGTGACAATGGGTGATATAGCTTTTGCTCTCGAATTAACCGGCATGGCGCTGGGAGCACTTATTCTGATCTCCCTGGTTTTTATGGGTTTATCCACACTATTGGAGCGGGTGGCGAGAGTCGGCGAAAAGGAAACTGAAATAGCCGAATCTACGGAAGCGACTTCGGCAGTCGAAACACCCCCAGTTGCTGCAGGCGTGTTCCAGCAGGACGCGCCGCTAGTGGTAGAGCCTCCTAGACCTAGGGGCGCTGTTGAAAAGGTTGTCCCTGCCCCTATGCAAGGTACTATCGTCTCCATTAAGGTTAAGGTTGGTGATCAGGTAAGGGCTGGTGATGTGCTGCTCACACTGGAGTCAATGAAGATTCAGAACGAGATAAAGGCTCCACAAGATGGGGAGGTGAGCAAGATACATATCTCCGAGGGTACATATGTTAGAAGGACGGATCGTTTGGTTACCATCATTAGCCAAGAGACGTCACCACGGGCAACATCACCGGTAGTACAGAGACCTCCACAGCCAAAAACGACGGTAGCAGAGCAGCTACCGCCGGTTGGAGCAGAAAAGGTTGTCACATGCCCCATGCCGGGTACTATCATCTCTATTAGGGTCAAGGTTGGTGACCGTGTGAAGGTTGGTGATGTGTTGCTTATACTGGAGTCGATGAAGATTCAGAATGAGATAAAGGCTTCGAAAGATGGAGAGGTGAGGGAGATACATATCTCCGAAGGCGCATATGTTAGAAGGACGGACCGCCTGGTTACCATCGTTTGATGAAGAGGAAGATTTTCTATTTTGATTAGAAAGGATAAGTAAAATGGTGGTTAGAGCTCCAATGCCGGGTACTATCGTCTCCGTCAATGTTGAGGTTGGCGATTCGGTGAAAGCAGGCGATGTTTTGCTCATACTGGACTCAATGAAGATTAAGAATGAGATAACTGCTCCCCAAGATGGAAAAATCAAGGAAATACTTGTCACGGAGGGCCAGTACGTCAAAAGAAGAGATACACTGGTCGATATCGAGGGATAGAGAGTGCTAGAGCGAATTCTAGACTTCTTTAGATTCACCGGTTTTGCCCATCTGTATTGGGGCAACGTGGTGATGCTTCTGGTTGGCGGTCTGCTCATATACCTGGCGATCAGGAAACAATATGAACCCCTTCTATTATTGCCCATAGGTTTCGGAGTCATATTGGCCAATCTCCCCGTTACTGGACTGCTGCTAACAGGTTCTGAGGCAGAGCTAGGCGGTCTTCTTTACTACCTTGGCTTAGGGGTAAAGTTGGCGATATTCCCCCCAATAATATTCCTTGGCATTGGAGCCTTAACCGACTTCACTCCCCTACTGGCCGATCCCAAGACCTTTTTCCTTGGCGCCGCAGCTCAGATAGGCATATTTGCCGCCCTTTTTGGCGCCCTCGCCCTGGATTTTTCCCTATCGGAGGCAGGAAGCATCGGCATCATTGGGGGCGCCGATGGCCCCACGGCGATCTATACCTCGGCTCTGCTTGCCCCCCATCTACTGGGTCCGGTGGCCATTGCTGCATATTCCTATATGGCTATGGTGCCAATTATCCAGCCCCCGATAATGCGGCTCCTCACCACCAAAAGGGAGAGGGCCATCGTTATGGAGGAGTCGCGCTGTGTATCCAAGCTGGAGCTTATCCTTTTCCCTATAGCGGTCACCATACTTGTCGTTCTACTGTTGCCCAAGGCGGCGCCACTTATCGGGATGCTGATGTTTGGTAATCTCCTCCGCGAGTCCGGTGTTGTCGAGAGGCTGGCGAGGACGGCAGGTGGAACGCTGATAAACATCGTCACTATCTTCCTATGTGTCTGCGTGGGCTCAATGATGGGCGCTGAGGCGGTGTTGAGCGTAAAGGTTCTGGAGCTTTTTGCTTTGGGGATCTTCGCCTTCGCCTTCGGGACGGCGGGCGGCGTTCTTCTCGGGAAACTGATGTGCTGGTTGACCGGAGGGAAGGTCAACCCTCTTATCGGTGCCGCTGGCGTCTCCGCAGTCCCGATGGCAGCACGCGTGGTTCACGTTGAGGGGCAGCGGGCGAATCCCGAGAATTTCCTGTTGCCACACGCTATGGGGCCAAATGTTGCGGGCGTCATTGGCTCCGCTGCTGTAGCAGGATTGCTCATAAGTTTCTTAACATAATGATAGAAAGGAGGAGTCATGTCTGAAGAGGTTGTATCTGAAGAAGTTGTACTTGTAGAGAAGGCAGACCATATCTACACCATTAGCATCAATCGACCGGAGAAGCGAAATTCCCTTACAACGGAGGTAATGTATCGACTCGGTGATGCTCTCCATGCCGCAAATGATGATACCGACGTGAGGGTGGTGGTGCTCAGGGGTGCAGGTGAGAAAGCCTTCTGCGCCGGACTGGACCTGAGGGGAGGAATACAGATTAGCGAAGGCGAGAAGATGCAAAAGGGCGATCCACTGGAGTACGCCAGAGGCAGCATTGCCGCCTGTACCAAACCGGTTATTGCCATGATATATCGCAACGCCCTGGGCGCTGGGTGTGACCTTGCATGTGCTTGTGACATCCGCGTCGCCTCTGACACGGCAAGGATGGGGATAAACCCGGTTAAGATCAGCGGTGTGTATTGGCCCGGTGGCATCCTGGGCGTGATGAATGTGGTAGGGGTAGCCTGGGCAAAAGAGCTATTTTTCACCGGCAGATTTTTTGATGCCCAAACGGCAAAGGAGATTGGCTTGATGAATCATGTGGTTCCTGAGGAGGAATTGCTCTCCACTACCTATGCTCTGGCTCAGGAGATCGCTGAGAATGGCCCGCTTGCGGTGAGCGCCACGAAGGCTATCTTCAACAAGCTTCTCAAGTATCAGGAGATTAGTGCTGAGGACAAGGCTGAGATCGAAGCCGCCAGAGATGCTGTTGCGCGGAGCGAGGACTTCAGGGAGGGGACGCTCGCTTTTATGGAAAAGAGGAAGGCTGATTTCAAGGGTAGGTGATATAGGGCTAGGGGCCGGATTGCCAGGGATTTATGGTTCAGCATCCCGTCGCTGAAGTTAGCTACGCTAGCTGGACTGCGATAAGCTTTTTGGCATAACCTTTGAGGATGGTGGAAACAGGGGCTTATGGCTGAAGAAGTGCTTCTGATAGAAAAAGAGGACTCTATCTGCACCCTCGCCATCAATCGCCCAGAGAAGCGAAATGCTCTGACGGTAGAGCTAATGTATCGGCTGGGTGATGCACTACATGCCTTAAACGACGATAGCGATGTGAGGGTTGTGGTACTCAGGGGTGTGGGGGAGAAAGCCTTCTGTGCCGGGATGGATCTGAGGGGGGGAATAACAATATCCGAAGACGAGATGGCGCAAAAAGGCAATCCACTTGACTATGCCAGGGGGAGTATTATCACCTGTACCAAACCAGGTATTGCCATGATTTACGGTGCTGCTGTGGGCGCCGGGTGCGACCTTGCTGCGGCTTGTGATATTCGCATCGCTGCTGATACGGCAAGGATGGGGATAAACCCAGTTAAGATGGGCAGTGTCTATTGGCCTGTTGGTACCCAGTGCTTGGTCAATGTGGTGGGGATGGCCCGAGCAAAGGAGATATTCTTCACTGGAAGATTTATCGATGCCCAGTTGGCAAAGGAGGTTGGCCTGGTGAATCACGTGGTTCCAACAGAGGAATTGCCCGCTAAAACCTATGCTTTAGCTCAAGAGATAGCTGAGAATGGGCCGCTTGCCGTGAGCGCCACCAAGGCTATCTTCAACAAGCTCCTGAAGCAGCGGAAGATGAGCGCTGAGGATGAAGCTGAGATGATGGCTCTCATAAACACGGTGGAGAGTGGTGAGGACAGAAAAGAGGGTATGATAGCCTTTATTGAGAAGCGCAAGCCCGATTTTAAGGGGAGGTGATTTGGTGGATGGCAGATTATATTTTCCGCTATAAACTCGAAAAAAAAACGGACTCTGTGTTTAGGGATCCTCTCTTGGAGATGATCAGGGCGCAACTGGAGAGCATCCTGAATGTTGTTATCCCTGTGGAGGGGCAGCGTGAGGTGAAGCTCGATGGGTTTAAGCTGCTCCGGGATCGCAGGACTATTCACAAGATTTTCCCCCAAGAGCAGGAAACATCGGATTTCTTCGAAGAACGTCCGCTTCAATAGTGGCTGAGGGGTGTGGTATGAATTCCTTTCAAGATATCAGGAATGCCTCTTTATACGAACCAAGGATAGAGCTCATCAAGAAGCAACTGGAGAGCCTCCTGTCTATGGTCGACCTCGAGAAGGATGGGGAGGTGGTCGAGGTGGATGGCTTCCGGCTGAAGAATCTTAAGGATTGGCTTTCTCCCTCTGCTTGTGACCCTACTGAGATCTTTGGCTATGCAGGGTCACGGTGTAACTGCAATTGCATTTTCTGCTGCAATAAGGGTAATCCTCCCTCATTAGCCTTAGGCAACTTGCGGAGGCCACCCGGCGAAGAATTCGAGGAGATGAAGACAAGACTTGACTATTTCTTCCCCAAGGCGGAATCCTGTTTATTTCCAAGCCTGGGTGACATTTATGAGGTTATTATCCATCCTCATTTTCTCGAGGTACTTCGGTTGCTTCGGGAGAAGAGCTCGAAAGTGTTTCGCATAACCACAAATGGGGAGTATCTAACCCCTGAAATCATCTCTCAATTGGAGAGGTTAAAGCCAGTGTATCTCTATCTCTCTCTTAATAGCGTCTCTCCTTCGCGCCGCACAATGCTGATGAAAAGCAAAAACCCGCAGGTCGCTATTGAGTCCTTGCCTTTGCTCAAAGAGGCTGGGATTCCCTATGCTCTGGTCATCGTTCCCTGGCCTGTAGATTCCCTTTGTGAAATGCTTGACGACCTGTCAAATACTGTGGCTTACGCTGACCACAACGACGCTCATCTGGTGGAGGTCAACCTTCCCGGCTACTCCACGTACTTCTCTCAGGAGGAACTCTTTGACCTCGACGAGGTTTGGGTAAAGGTCATCTCCATCGTTAGAATTCTCAGGAATAGTACTGCTTGCCCCATCGTGGTTATGCCCAGCATGTATGAGGAGAATCTCGGTAAGGGGCGTAAAAACCTGCCTGGGATTATTGGCTTGGTGAAAAACTCCCCTGCTGCCAGGGCGGGTTTGAAGAAAGGGGACCAGATTTTAAAGGTCGGTAGCATTGTCGTATCCTCGCGACCCCAGGCACGGGACCTTCTTTCTGTCCTTCAACACAGTGAGATTGGTGAGGCCTCTCTTACCGTTGAAAGAGAGGGCCAGCCCATTGAGCTAAGCGTTAATCTGGAGGATTTCTGCTATCCCTACTCCAGGGAGACTGACCATCACCTGGGGGTAATTTTTAGGGGCACGGGACTCAGGCTGAGCTATCTGGAGAGTCTGAGAGGGGTTATCGATTCCTGTAATGCGAAACACGTTCTTTTCCTGTCCTCTGCTCTGGTAAAGCCCGCCTTTGAGCAGTTGCTCACTGAAAGCCACCTCTTCGGTAATCTAAGGATAGATATCGGGGTCCCTCAGAATAGCTTCTTAGGGGGGAATATATTTATGGGCGATCTCCTTGTGGTTCAGGACTTCATTGACTTCATAAGGGAATATTTGAAGGGGAATGGAGAGAGACCTGACTTGATAGTCATCCCATCATCCCCTTTCAGTTTGGGAGGGTGGGGTCGCGACATTACGGGGAGGGTTTACCTTGACATCGAGCGTGAGGTAGGGGTACCGGTGGAGCTTTTGGAGTGCAGCACGATTTTTGACTAGGTGGCTTTAAAGATTGGCAAGGATGATTCAGAGATGTAACTTGTAGATTTTGACGTCATCGGCTCCGCTACCGCGCGGGACTACTGATCGCTTTCTTAACGTAATGGCAGGAGGCTTGCGCTTCTTGTGGGGAGGGCGACAGGGATGGTATCATGTTGACGGTCTGCCAAATATCGCCGTGGCACGAAGGAAACGTAACGCCATTTCGTGACATGATCACTCGTGAACAGATAGCTAGCTTAACACTAGTAACATTTAGGTGTATAAGCAGTATTAGGAAGACGCAGAATCAGAAGCAAAAACCGAATAAACGGTTCCGACAAAGGCAAACTCGTTGAAAGGCTGCGACGCAAAGCCATGGATCTACAGCACTCTTGCCAATAAAGCCGGGATATCTGCCCCCGATGAAAGGTTTTTTATGTCGTTAGATAATGAAATATCACAATTTGATGCTATGAGAATTGTGGAGGCTTATAAAGTAGGCGTGGTACCTCCTTGTCGCCTACGTGAACTTTCGATAGGACGTGGTTTATGGTTAGACTCAATTAATGATGACTTAGGTCATATCGTGAAGGGCGGCTCAAAAGTTCGGTTTATCGCAGCACCTTGGGGAGGAGGAAAGACGCATTTTTTACTGATGTTACAAGAAAATGCGCTGAAACTGAATTTTATTATCTCATACGTCGAGCTGCACTCAAGAGATGCTCCGCTAGACCGCTTTGAGGTGGTTTTTCAACGAGTAATTCGTGGCCTTACTCTACCAAATGGTGGAACTCTAGAGTCAATGCTGGATTCTTGGGCATCCACTTTTCCTTACCATTCGGCTGATGAAATAGGAGCTGAACTCAGCCGGCTATCACCTTCGCTCGATTTCAGAGCTGCATTACGCGCATGTGTAATGCATGCGCAGGGAGACCTCTTAATGCATCGGGAGGTTCTATCAAACGTGGCAGGGTGGCTACAAGGAGATACTGTAAGCCCAGCTTTGAAAAGGATGGGGGTCCGAAATTCAATAAAGATCACCAATGTTACAGAGATACTTGGGTCATTTCTGATTTTTATCGCTCAAAATTATGCGGGTCTAGTGATTATGTTAGATGAAGCCGAAGCTGTAACATCGCTTACACAATCTAAGCGACGTGATGATGCTAATCAGAACATTAGAAAGTTATTAGACAATACAGATGCACACAAGGGTATGTATATATTATTCGCTACTACACCTAAGTTTCTACAAGATCCAGACCGTGGAGCTAAATCATATCCTGCTCTTTGGACTCGTATCCGCAATGTAGTGAGCTATGAGCTGGAAATGGTTAGCAAGAGATCACCGATAATTTATTTAAGGCCTCTAAATTCTGAAGAACTAAAAGAGCTAGCCGTAAAAGTCGTTGATATTCATTCTAAGGCTTACGAATGGGATGCATTTGACTATCTTAATTACCAAGACATAGAAGTATTTATGAAAAAGTTCACTGACACAATTGCGAATAAATCAATACGTTCATTTATCATACCTCTAATATATGTCCTCGACCGTCTCGAAGAAGATCGAAATGTAAAACTATTTGATATCTTGCTAGACAAAATTAGTTTTGAGGACGACATTGAGAGTGCATAGTTACAATTGAAACTCGCAGAATATAGGCTATGACACAGTTTGAAGATCTTGAAAAAATAAAAAAAAGACTGCAGCTCCAAGAGGCTATTAGAATGAACAAGGGCCTCGCCCAATCTTTTATAGATGCATTGAGGTATGGCACTTCTCCAATACGTGGGGCTACTTTACTAGCTGTAGGACGTCACAATATTCTGAAAGAGATTCAGCAAGAACTAAATAAAGTCTCAAGAGGAGAATCTGCTCTAAGAGTTATTAGCGGCGACTGGGGTACGGGGAAATCACTCACGCTCCGAATATTACAAGAATACGCATTTCAACAGAAATTTGCAACAAGCTTCGTTACACTGACCCCACGTGAATGTCCCCTTTATGATTTAAGAACAGTCTACCAGCATATAGTGAAGAATATAAGGACAGAGGATTGTTTTGACCACCCCGCTCTAGAGTGGATTTTAAAAGGATGGGCAGACAGCATAAGAAAATACTATAGTTATGGCACAACGGGCAAACTTCCTTGGTCATTGTTGAAAATCAGCCGTCCTTTTAAACAGGCACTTATCATCTACTTCGACGCAATGAATCGAAATAATTATATACTAGCAGAAAAAGTTTTAAGCTGGATGTATGGCGATATGGGATCATCGCTGGAAGCGAGACAATCAAATTTGCCGGATGTAATCACATCCGGTAATGCGTTAGAGATGCTTGGAGACTTAAACAGGATGATTCGTGAGCTAGGACTAGGAGGCCTAGTGATTCTGTTTGATGAAGCAGAAACTATACCCTCTATATACGGAACTACGCGACTCATAGAGGCATTTCAAAATCTTAACAGACTGGCTAATGCTGCTGGCACGACTCCTTATTCATATTTTGTCTATGCAACCACGCCATATTTCTTCGATCACCTGCCAGACCATAATCTTGACGGGAAGACTCTAGGACGTCAAACAACATTTATGCAAAACCTGGACCGTTCAGAGTTGGTTGAACTAGCTTTCATGATAAAGGACACATACTTAGAAGCGTATGATTGGAGCGGGGACCCAAGGACACAAGATAAAAAGATAGATTCTTTTGTAGAATGTTGCGTAGTTGAACTTGGAGAAAAAGTGACACCACGTTTTCTAGTGAGGAGCATGGTCAAATGCTTAGATCTATGCTATGAAAATCCTGATATATCAATCTTGAAGAATCTCCTGCAGACACTGTCTAAGGAGACATATTAAGACTATATAGACTTTGAAAGTTAATGTATTATTTATATTATCAAACCTGCAATAGTATCTCCAGATAACAAGTAGAGTAGCAAGATGCCAAATAATTCACATTGGCAAGAAAAATATTTAGAGGTTGCCTATGAGCAAGGGCATATCGAATTCTTTGAACGAGTTTTTAGCGCCGTAGAAGTTCGTAGACTTGTGATAGTTAGCCCATGGGTGGCTTCAGTAGCTAGCGATCCTATCACCCTTAGTGATATCGTAGATTTTATCGAAAAATATCAAATTGAGACCGTCGTTGTTATGAGAAGTCCACAGAAGGAAGCTAACAATATTGAAGCTGCTAACATGTTAAAGTCAAGGATTGCTCCTTGGCTGACACTCTACTATAATAATGGCGTTCATGCGAAGGTCTATGTTTGTCGATGCCAACCATTCGGTTTCGCCTTGCTGAGTTCAGCCAACCTCACACCGCATGGTTCTAGGATGTATGAAGTAGGATTGGTTGTAAACGGTTTTGGAGCCGGGAAAAAGGTTGTAGAAGAGCTTGAGCTAATAGGGACAGACTACATTCCAGGGAAGAGCGAAACATCTCTGGAATGGGCGCCCTGGTTTGGGAGGTGAAAGATGGAAATAAAGAACATGGAATTCTACGAGTATTGTTGCCTGAATAGACAATTATTGAGAGTGGACGAGAGGGAAGACGCTCACTGGTTTTTCGGAAACAAGGATCCCGAAATACGTTTGCTTAATAGGATTAATAGCGACCTTAACACCAAAGGAGTTCCAAAGTGTGGAGTGATAGGTCGTTGGGGCATTGGAAAAACTCACACACTGAATCATCTGAGGACTCTATTTCAGAGTGATCCCAACAAATATAAAGTCTATCCCATAGAAATGCAGCTGGCTCCTTGGGATGATACTAACTCGCGTGCTAACAATTGGGGATATATTCATAGAAAGATGATAGA
>Ga0315532_1000842_pt1 | contig 24147 bp, 21 predicted proteins | sample SalMarWE160370MG_FD_203082 | JGI IMG/M metagenome (GOLD analysis project Ga0315532, IMG submission 203082) | Salt marsh sediment microbial communities from the Plum Island Ecosystem LTER, Massachusetts, United States - Salt Marsh Sediment WE1603-70 ...
TTCACGGTCGTAGTTGGTGAGGAACTCTGCCCCGCCGTTCTTTATCAGCACCATGTCCTCTACGCGGAGATAGTACTCGCCTTTGTGCCACAGCTTGGGCTCCACGCAGAAAACCATGCCGTCCACCAGCTCTTGGTTTTCCTCCGGCCTGAGCCACGGGTCCTCGTGGACCTCGACGCCGATCTGGTGGCCCACCGTGCCGTGGGGCAGCCTGGCGCGGAGCTGTTCGCCGTAGCCCTCCCTGTCGCAGATGACCTCTATGCTGGGGAACACCTCGTTGACCCTGTGCACCTCGGCGCCTATGTCGTCCACGGTCTCCACCACGGCCGCCTGGAGCGCCTCGTAGGCCTTCTCGACGTGCTCCTCGGGCTCACCGTAGTAGACGCTGCGGCCCCAGTCGCTGCAGTAGCCGTCGAGCACGAAGCCGACGTCGAAGGCTATGCTGGTGCCCGGCTCAAGGCCCTGCCCCTTATCGTAGTTGAAGACCTCGTCTGTGGGCTCGCTGCCCGACTTGCAGAAGCCGGCGGTGGCCGGGAAACTGACGTCGCTGGCGCCGATCATCCTGCCCATGGTCTCTATCTTCAGGCTGGCGGCATTCATGGTCTCCCCGGCGTCAATCTGGTCTATGATTCGGCTCATCACGTTCTCGGTGAGATTCGCCGCCTTCCGGATCCTGTCTATCTCCCCGGGCTCCTTGATCATACGCACCTCGTCTAGGAGCCCCTCGGCGCTCCTGAAGGAGGCGCCCTTGCAGAGGGACGCCACGGTCAGCATGAGGCTCCCCCAGGTGTACTCGCCGATGCCCACCTTCTTCGGCTCATCCGCCAGCTCCTTTACGATCTCCTTGACCGCAGGCGCGGGACTCTCGAACATGCCGAGGCCCCTCACCTCGTCGACCCAGCCCATCCTAGCTTTCTTCGCCGATCCCATCCCGGCCAGGATTATCGGCTCGCCGTCCAACGGCACGAAGACCGCGTCCGCCGGGTTAGTCAGGTCCCTCCACCTCCGCCACTCGACGGGGGCGCCCGTGAGGTACTCGAAGTCCGGGCCGGCGCCGAGGACGACGAGGTCCAGCCCATTTTCCTCCATCTTCTCTTGGATTCCGTTAAGCCTGCGGTCGTAGTTGCCCATATCGATACTAACTCTATATTACTGTTAAAGCATTTATGACATTATACTCTGTAATCTGCGCATGTTGCTAGAGATGGGAACACGGAACCCATAAACCGGCTCTGTATCAGGGCTACGTTTCAGGATTTCAGCAGCCGAGTCATGGCTTCCTCGTACCGGTCCCTAAGCCTATCCACCGTGGGCTCCGCCTTCCTGAACCACGGGGTCTTCTCCACCTCTGTGTCGCAGTAGCCGTGGCCGTCCCCCAGCTCAACGTAGTTCTCGATGCGTACTTTGAGGAGGGTCTTGGCTTCCTGCCCTGACTTGGCTATCTCCTCCTCGTACCCGTAGTCGGGTTTCCCTATGACGGTGACCATGTCGGCGACGTTGACGCCGTTCCTCGTGAACTCCTCGGTGACCCTGCGGAGGCTGCCGCCGGTGCTGGAGATAGGCTCCACGAGAAGCACGTTGCTGCCCCGGGGGATATCATTGGTGTAGAGGCGGGTCTCGCTGTACCCCGTCGTCTTCACTATCTCCATCTGGCCGGGGGGCGTGTAGCCGGAGACGTCATCCACGTACCTCCGTTTACCGATGACGGCCATGGGCTTCCTGGTCTTGAGGCAGAGGCTCGTGCATATGGGAATGGCCATGGCCTCCAATGCGCCTATGACGTCCACCTCGCTCATTTCGGTGACCGCCATCACGGCGAGGGCGCACTCGTCAAGAGTCTGGGCGTGGTGGAGGAACAGGCGTTCGCTCACCTCCTCGACGATGTAATAGTAGTGGGGGACACCGTCCACGACGTGGTACGGCATGCCCTCGATGAGATTGAACCCCTCCAGGTCGGGAAACCTCCGGTCCTCGAACTCTATGGCCTTCTTCCTGTAAACCTCGACGCGCTCAAGCTCCCGCTGAAGCTTCTCAAGCAAACAGACACCCGGGCATTGTTAGGCTATATGTAATTAAGGCATTAACGGTGGACGGCTAAAGGGTCTCGACTGTCCCGTCGTCGCCGTTGACCCTTACCTTCATGCCCGTCATTATGGTCTCCAGGGGGTCGCCGTCGAGCTTGTCGACAAGCGGTATGTCGCTGATGACGCAGCCTGTGGCGATGATGGCCTCGGTCTCCGCGTTGACTATGGCCGCCGGAGCGGTGCCCAGCTTCTTCATCCTGTAGATGACGTAGCTGCCCACGGTGCTGCCTTTGCCCGTGGGGAACACGAAGACCCTGCCGCTGATGTTCTCTCCGCAGCAGCAGTGCCCGGGCTCCGTGACGCAACCCGTCTCCGGGTCCACGCCGCCGTAGAAGCTAACAGGCTCCGCGCTTACGAGGGCCTCGCCCACGGCGACGCCGCCCATCACCCTGCGCCCCCTGAGGATCACCTCGCGGCCCCCTCCACCAGCTTGTCCAGGGTGGTGATCTCTGTATCGAATCCGTGGGCCACGCTGTAGTGGCCGCCCTTGAAGCTGTTCGTGGCCACACCCTCCCAGCCCATCTCGCGGAGGGGCGCCACCACCATGCACGTGTCCCTGTAGACCCTCCCGCCGGCCTCCTCTATGGCCTTCACGTGGCCCGCTCTCTCAGCCTCCTGGTAGACGCCTCGGCTGGTGAACACCCAGAGCCTGCCCCCGAGGTCCCTGCCCTTGGCAAGCTCGGCGGTCTCCGCCATCTCCCTCAGGCTGCAGTGGGGGCAGCCCACACAGTACGTAGGGTTCGAGGGGTCGCAAACAAGCCGCTCACGCGCCTCTTCCAAGTCGCCGCGCTCGACCGTCACCTCCTCGACTCCGTCGAGATGCCCCGCCGCCCACACGGCCTCCGGCGTGACGCCCTCCCCGTGCCACAGGGCGACACCGCCGCTGGTGGCGCATGCGGCGCCGAGGGTCTTCATACTCTCCACGTCGGGGCTTCCCAGCCCACGGAAATAGGGGACGGCGTTGCCAAGCATCTTCCCGGTCACGTACCCCAGGGCGCTGTAGTCCAGCCTCGTCTTGAGCTCAGTAGCCACCTCGACTATCTTACCTGGCCTGCGGTTCTCGTCCAGCCTGTAGCCGTAGAGGGGCGTGAGGCCGGTTACGGCGGAAGCAAGGGTCGTGGGGCCGGACTCCCTGTTGGTGCGGGCGCCGAGGACGCTGTTGCTGAAGCACACGGCGTTGCTCTCAGCCCACGCCACCTGGGCCCCCATGCGGGGCACGTGGCCTATGAGGTACGGCGTGCAGGTGCACGTGGGCTCGACGCCCATCCGCTTGAAAGCCTCTATGACGCGCACCTGGCCCTCGGCGAACTCCGGGGGCACCCCCATCTCCATCCACTTCTCCATGTCCATGCCCGCCGGGTTCAGCGTCGCCCTGACGCGGCACCTTGAGCCCAGCTCCGCCTGCTCCTCGAGCCACTCGGTGCCGGCGTCGCCCAGGTTCTTGTAGCTGACGCCGCTTATGTGAGCCGACTCCACGGGAACCAGCCTCCCGGCGCCGAAGACCTCGCCCAGAGCCACGAGCAGCTCCATGCTCTTCCTGACGGCGTCCCCGTTCTCCCCCTCAAGCATGCGCTCTTGGCCCCGCGTGAGAATCATCGAATCACTTGAACAGGAAACCGGGAGAATATAAACACCCCCACGTCGATATTTCATCTAGGTGTGAAGGTATGTCATCGACGAGCACCATAGGCCGCAACGTCACCCTGGGGAGAGGCGTCAAGATATGGCAACTCACCTACATAGGCGACAACACAAGCATAGGCGACGAGACCACCATAGGCTCCCTCTGCCATGTGGACTCCGGCGTCAGCATAGGCCGCAACTGCCGCGTCCAGGGCATGGTCTACCTGCCGCCGGGCACCATCATAGGCGACGACGTGTTCATAGGGCCCGGCGTCGTGTTCACCAACGACCCCTACCCGCCGTCCAAGAGGCTCAAGGGGGTCACGGTGGAGGACGGCGCCATAATCTGTGCGGGGGCGACGCTCCTCTCCGGCGTCACCGTGGGCAAGCACGCCGTCGTCGGGATGGGCTCCGTCGTAACCCGGGACGTGCCCCCCGGCGAGGTCCACTACGGCAGCCCGGCGACCCACCGGTACGGCTACAGCGAGTACCTCGAACGAAGAAAGACCTGGGAGGTCACCGAAGAAAGTGGCTGACCGCCTTGCCCAGCGCCTCGGCCACGGCCTCGATCTCACTTTCACTTAGGAACGGGTGCATGGGCAGGCTAAGGACGCTCCGGCTGAGCTCCTCGGCGTTGGGGCAATCCGAGCCGTCCCCAAGCAAAGGGTGACGCGTCAACGGCGAGGGATAGTAGACGCCGCACTCGACGTTCTCGGCCCTCAACGCCTCGACGAACCTGTCCCTCCCACAGTTGAGCCCATCCAGGTCCAGCTTGACCGTGTAGTAGTTGAAGCAGCTATCGACGTGAGGCTCGACGCGTTGAGGGGCTACGCACCCTAGCCCCCCGACGACCCCATCATAGATACGAGCCACTCGCCTGCGACGGGATATGAAGGAGTCAAGCCTGTCCAGCTGACACAGGCCCAGCGCCGCCCTCACGTCGTCGAACCTGTAGTTCACGCCAAGCTGCCTCCTCACCTGTCCTTCAGGTACCTTGAAGCCCTTGATCCACCGGGCGTGCTCCGGGTCGTTGACCGCGACCATGCCGCCCTCCCCCGTGGTGATCACCTTGCTCGGGTAGAAGCTGTAGCAGCACGCGTCGTGGGCCTCACCAAGCCCCCGTCCCATGTACCTGCTGCCTATGGCCTGACAGCAGTCCCCTATCACGCATAGCCCATGGTCCCCCGCAACCTCGTTGACCGCCCTCATCTCGGCCACGTTGCCGAACAGGTGTATAGGCAGGACCGCCCGGGTTCTGCTGCCTATCTTCTCCACAAGGCTGTCCACGTCGATGAGGAACGTGGACGGGTCCACGTCGGCGAACACCGGCCTCGCCCCGCACCGGAGGGCGGCGCCTGCCGACGCCCCGTATGTTAAGGCCGGCACCACCACCTCGTCGCCCGGCTCCAATGCGCATGAATAAGCAGCCGCTAAGGCAGCCGTACCGTTACACACGGCTACACCGTGCCGCGCCCCCACCCTATGGGAGAACCTTTCCTCGAACACCCTAGTGGCGTTGCCCTCCTTGAGCATGCCAGAGGAAAGGACGCCACGGACCCGTCCAAGACACTCATCTCCGAAGTACGGCTTGGCCAGCCTCACCGTGGCCTCTGAGGCGGGTGATCCGCCGAGTAGAGCCAGCTCACCTCGCGGCATGGCCTACGCCTCTGTACGTGAAGCCTTCTAAGCGGCACTCTTCGGGGTCGAAAACGTCTCTGCCGTCAACTATGACCGGCTTTTTCATCTTGTCCCTGAGCCACTCCAGATCTATCTCATGGTACACGCCGTGGCGGGTCGTCACAACCAGACAGTCTCTGGCCTCCACCGCCTCGTCGAGGCTTTGGATCATCGGGACTCCTTCCCAGCGCTTGATGTATGGGTCGTGGACCGCCACATCCGCCGCCTCGTGCCTCAGCAGTTCGTAGAGGGTGAGCGTGGGGCTGTTTCGGGCGTCCTCGGTGTCCCCCTTGAAGCCCAAGCCCAGGAGGATGATCTTCGCCTCGCCTAGGCTCAACCCCTGCTCGCCTAGGGCATCGACGATCAGTCTCTTCATCTGCCCCGGCATGGCGTCGTTGACTGTCCGGGCCGCCGGGATGAGCGTCGGCGTGAATCTCTTGTCCTGGTAGCCGTGGAGAAGCAGCCAGGGGTCCTTGGGTAGGCAGTGGCCTCCCACCCCGGCGCCGGGATAGTGTACGTTTCGGTAGGGGTTGAGTCGGGGCTCGCCCTCGACGTGGGGGAGATCGTTCACCAGCTCCCTCACCCGGTGGAAGTCTACCCCCATGGCGCCGCATATCAGGGCCGCCTCGTTGGCGAAGGCTATGTTCACGTCCCTGTACGCGTTCTCGACGAGCTTAGCCGCCTCGGCGGTGGCCATGTCCGTGCCGTGGACGGCGGCCGAGCATATGTTCCTGTAGAACTCGACGCCCCTCGACGCGCACACAGGCGTGTAGCCTCCCACGACTCTGGGCAGGTGTCTGATGTTGTATACGAGTCTGCCCGGGGTCACCCGCTCGTAGCTGTATACGAGGTTGAAGCCGTCCCCAGCCTTCATGCCGCTCGCATCCTCAAGCGCGGGTTTCACCACCTTCTCCGTGATCCCCGGCGGCACCGTGGACTCGAGGGAGACCAAGGCTCCACGCCTCACCCTGCAGCCGACTTCAGTGGATACCTGTCTTAGGTTCCCGAGCATGGGCTTCTTCTCCTCGTCTATGGGAACCTGAACGGTGACGACGACGCAATCCGCGTCTCCGCAGGCGTCTAGGCTGTCGGTCACGTGGAGGCTTCCACCGGACACGGCTCTGGATAGTAGCTCACCCAGCTCGGGCTCCAGCTCGTAAGGCGACACGCCTTTGTTGAGGAGCTCGATCTTCCAGCCCGACCTCTCAGACCTGCGCTGAACGCCAACGACATCGAACCCGGGGGTGTCGGCGAAGACGGCCGCCAGCGGCACCCCCACGTAGCCCATTCCCACGACCGCCACCTTCAAAGCAATCCCTCATCCAAGTTCAGAGAGTTGAACCACTCGGCCGCATGCGGAGCTGCGGAGCGCCGCCTCGCAAACCCTAAGCGCGTTGACCCCGTCCACGCCCGTCACCGTGGGCTTCCTGTCGTCGAGCACGGCGTCCACGAAGTCCCTGAGCTCAAGCTCCAGCGGCTCCCTGTAACCGTTATCGACACTCGTAAACTTTTCGAGCTTCTCAACGGAGACACGCTGGGACAGGTATTCGACTCTGATGACGCCCTCCGAACCTGTCACCGTGAGGCGCCTCACCTTCCTGGGCGTAAGCCAGTTGGCCTCCACGAACCCGGACGCCACGTCATCATAGATCAGGCTGAGGTAAGCATAGTCCTCGAAGCTGTGGCTCAGGCTCCCGCAGCGGGAGAAAACCGAGACTGGCTGGGCTCCCAGTATCCGGGTAACGACGTCCACGTCGTGCATCGCTAAGTCCTTGACCACGCCGACGTCGCCTAGCCTGTCGGGGCGTCTGCTTAGCCTCGACGCGTGGACGGTGAGAACCTGACCGACGCAGCCTTCATTCACCAGCCTCAGCGTCTCAGAGACCGCCGGGTTGAACCGCTCCACCAGACCCACCGCCAGCACGAGCCCCATCCTCCCAGAGAGCGTTACGAGACCCTCGGCTTCGGAGAGCCTCGTCGCCATGGGCTTCTCGACGAGCACGTGTTTCCCTGCCCGTAGCGCTTCGCGTGCCAGCCGGGCGTGGGTCACCGTCGGAGAGCAGATGGAAACGGCGTCAACCTCCTCGTCCCTGAAGACGTCTTCGGGTTCAGCGCAGCACTGGGCGTCGAACCTCTTCTTGGCGAGCCTCCGCCTATCGGGGTCCGTGTCGGCGATCTTCACCAGTCTAGCTTTGTCTAATCCGGCGTAGACCCTAGCGTGGTTAATTCCCCAGACGCCGCAGCCTACAACCGCTACGCCGAGCTGACGCATACCCCCCTGTCTGCGTACCTTAAACCCATACTAAATATTTACTGTTAAAACACAATAAAATTAAGTGTATTTACTGAGGATCTTCCTGAGTTCCTCGCTCACGGGTATCTCGGCCCTCCTGAACCCCTCGGGGTCCTTGAACATGGGCCGCGTCGCGTCTATCCCCACCTTGCATCCTAGCTCCTTCTCCTGGTCGGCCGCCGGGTCCAGGCTGGACACCCTGACGTTGGGCACCATGAGCAGGTCCTCGTCGCCCTTGAACCGGGTCGCTATGGCCCACTCCACCTGCTGCATGTCGAAGGGGTCGATGTCGCTGTCCACGACCACGGCGTGCTTAAGGCTGGGGTGAGCCGCGAATACCGCCATCAACACGTTCTTGGGGTCGCCTTCCCTGAACTTCTCGAAGCTGACCACGCAGTGGAGCCAGCCCATGCCGCCCGCCGTCAGGTTCACGCCCCGGACGTTGGGGACGACGCCGCGGACGTACTCCCATATCCTTGGCTCCTGGGGCATCCCCATCATGAGCCTGTGCTCGGAGCCCGCGGGGAGCAGCCCCTGGTATATATAGTCCTCGCGGTGCATAGCCCCCACCACCTCTATGATGGGCTGCTTCCTCTGGACGTCGAAGGTGCCCGACAGGTCCACGAAGGGCCCCTCAGTCGCCTTCTCGTCCAGCCTCATCTTTCCTTCTAGCACCAGCTCGGCGTCCGCCGGCGCCAAGGCGTCCACATGCTCGCACCTCGTGAGCTTCAGCCCGCCTCCGTGGAAGTTGTTCACCACGTCGAACTCGCTTGCACCGAAAGGCGCCGTCAGGCTGCCGGCGATCATGGTCGCGGGGTGGAGCCCTATGCTGACGCTCACGTCCAGGCTGCTCAGCCCGGCGTCCCTAGCCAGCTGAGTGAACCTGTAGAGGTGACGCGGCACTATGCGTATAGCTAGCCTCTTCTCGTCCAGCACCAGGAGCCTGTGGAAGCTCACGTTCTCGTATTCGCCACCCGGAACTCGGGTGTAGACTATGCCGGCAGTGATGTAGGGCCCCGGGTCCCCCTCGAAATGAGTCAGGACCGGGATGCCTTTGAGGCTGCCCTCCTCCACTACCTCCTTGACTGGGCCGTCCCCGATCCTGCACTTCACCGGGTTCTTGGTCGCGTCGATCATGCTCTCGTAGAGGTTCCCGGAGGTGAGGCCCAGCCCCTTCAGTATCCGGTGTCGCGCCCCGCATACGCCCCCCACGACCCTGGTGTCTGTCTCCTTGGGGTTCTCGAAGAGCAGAACCCTGCCGCCGTCGAACCTGTGCAGCGCCGCCGGTATCTCGTACCTGACGCTGAGGGGCTCCTTGATCCGGATAACCTCGTCGTCTATCTCCTCTAGGAAAGACCTTAGGTCACTCAACTCTTTCACCAGCCAACTCGTCCATCAACTCTAGCAATGGTCTCCCCACCTGGAAGCCGGCGGGGAGGTTACTGGAAACAAGCACGAGTTTCCCGTAACGTGAAGCAAGCCTCTCCCCCACCATCCGCGACAGCACCTCGTCCCTGTCCCCGAGGAGCTGGCTGCTGGCCCTGTTGGGAAGCGTGGCGGTCATGGAGCCGAGGCGGGGCTTGTCGCCCGCCCAGATAAGCGCTATGACGGCGTTTTCTAGCTCGGCCACCGCGCCGTGCACCTCGACGCCTTCCTGGCCTATGGAGCCGGTGGAAAACTGGAGGCTCATTACACTCTCAGACGCGCATCGACTGTTAAGCCTATCCCCGAAGACGGTACGCCATTTGTCGGGTATTCTCAATTTAAATAAGAGCCCATCGTATCCTAAATAGCGGAGTCCGAGAAAAATTGACAGAGAACACACCGGAAAGCCCCTCCAAAGCATTGCCCAGCCTATCCAACATACCCATCAGGTTTTCACGGACGACGGCGATGGAGCTGGCCGTGCTGACGCTCGTCTTGGTGATCGCAGCGCTCATCAGGGTCATGCCCCTACAGTACGGGTCCTACTTCACAGCCTACGACCCGTTGTTCCAGTACAGGGCCACCGAGTACGTCGTCGAGAACGGCTTCGGCGCGTGGCGGACGTGGCACGACACCCTCAGCTGGTACCCCATGGGCAGGAACGTGGCCAACAGCGCCTACCCGGGCGTGCCCTTCAGCGCGGCGTTCCTGTACATGGTCATCAAGCCCTTCATACCTTCGGCGACGGTCTACCGAGTCTGCCTCTACTTCCCCCTGTTCATGGCGTCCATGACATGCATCTCAAGCTACTATCTAGGAAAGGAGCTGAAGGGCAAGGCGGCGGGGCTCTTCGCCGCCATATTCATGGCCGTGAACCCGGCGTTCGTCGGACGGTCCACGCTGGGCTTCTTCGACACGGAGACCATCGGCATATTCTCCATGGTCACCATCGGCCTCTTCTTCCTGAGGTCCATAGACGAGGATAACAAGCTGGGGCACCGGGTAGCCTACGGGGTGCTTTCCGGGCTTACCCTCGGCTACATCTTCGCTTCCTGGGGCGCCGCCCGGTACATGAACGGCCTCCTCATACTCTACATGCTATTGCTGCTATACACCGAGAGGTTCGAGACCAGGCACCTCATAACCTACTGCCTCACCATCGGTTTCGGTTTCCTCATAGTACTCATGGTTCCGAGGCTCGGAGTAAACTCGCTTCTCACCATAGACAACCTGGCCGCCTTCGGCCTAGTTCCCGTCATGATAGGGTACGAGCTCGTCAAGGACAGGGTGGACGTCAAGCTCCTCGCGAACCTCGCAGGGGCCGCCATCATAGTCGGCGTACTAGCCATCTACATCCTCCCAGCCATAGGGGTAAGTATACCCATGGGTTACAAGTTCCTCAGGGTGCTCAACCCCTTCACATCCATCGAGAACGCCCTCTACAACTCGGTCGCGGAGAACAAGGTGGTGGCTTGGGCCAGCCTCTTCACCAGCTTCGGCGCCGTGCTCGTCCTCGCCGTCGCCGGCGTTTTCTTCTCCGTGAAGAACCAGAACGAGAAGAACATCTACGGCGTCCTGTTCTTCCTGACGTCCCTCTACTTCGCCGGGGTGATGGTGCGTCTGAGCCAGATACTCGCGGCCCCAGCCTGCATCATGGGCGCGTACGGCCTGGTCGAGGTTTCTAGGCCGTTCTTCGCCACGACCGTCGAATCCGGGGGCGGCAGCAGGAGGAGAAAGAGGCGCAGAGACGTCTTCGGGGTCAACAAGTACCTCGGCGTGTTGTTCATACTCTTCATCGTCGTCGGGTTCATGCCCGGGATATGGAGGGCCGTGGGCGCGGCTGACGCCCCCACGAGCCTCGCGGACAGCGGGATACCCTACAGGATCGGCGGTGAGTACTCCAAGGACTGGCCCGAGGCGCTGGAGTGGATGAAGGAGAACGTGGGCGACGACGAGATAGTTTGCAGCTGGTGGGACTACGGGTACTGGATCGAGGCCATGGCCGGCAAGACCACCATGGCCGACGGCGCCACCCAGACCGAGAGGCAGCTCGAGGCGATAGGAAAGATAATGATGCTGCCCCAGAACGAGTCCATCAAGATGCTCGAGAGGTACGGTGCCGACTACATAGTGGTCTTCTACGCCTTCAACCCGAACAACTTCTACGAGACTCTCAGGGTCGGCGACGACGTCAAATGGACGTGGATGGTCCAGATCGGAAGACTCGAACTAAGCGAGTACCTCAACACCACCACGGGAGAGTACAAGGACGCGTACTTCGAGTCAACCCTCGCGCACCTGATGTACAGGATAGCCGACGGCCGGTACTTCGAGAGGGCCCACGCCTCGCCAAACGGGTACGTCATGATCTACAAGATCCACTACCCAGACGAAGATACCTGAGCCCAATCAACACGCTGAACAACATGTTCGTAGACCAGAAAGGTTAAGAACGGTCCGAGTATTGCATATTTTGATTCGTTGGGTGCAACGGTGTGGACGCCGCCAGTGATCAGGTTGAGCCGTTTATATGAGCAGGGTGAAGAAGACAGAGTATAGGCCCGCCCCGGTCCGCGAGACCCTCATACAGATGAAGGACATCTCCGAACTCATGATCGACCTCGCGTACTCGGCGGCCCTGTTCCACAACGTGGAGCTGGCGGAGGAGGTCATGGAGCTGGAGTGCAAGATCGACGACCTCGTCTACCTGCTGAACATGAACCTCATGCTCGCGGCCCGGGACAGGTACGACGCAGAGACCCTGGCGGGCGTAGCCAAGGTGGGCAGCCTCACCAACGCCATCAGCGACGCAGCCGCGGACATAGCGAGCCTCGTCATCCGCGGCATAGAGGTCCACCCCGTGGTGCGCGAGGTTTTCCAGAGGGCCGAGGAACACCTGGCGAGAGTGGTCATCTCGGAGGACTCCATCCTCGCAGGCAAGACGGTGGACGACCTGGACCTCGCCGCCGAGGTGGGCGTGGACATAATCGCCATCAGGCGGGGCGTGCACTGGCACATAAACCCCGACAAGGAGATACTCTTGCCGGAGGACGTGCTCGTAGCCAGGGGCACAGACGAGGGCCTGAAGATACTCGTAAAGGCCGCGCGGGGGGAGGTGGACACCCTTGAGTGAAGCCGACATGCGGCACTGGGAGCGGGTCACCGGCGACCTCGTCAAGCTGAAGAACACCAGCGAGATGATGATGGACCTCGCCTACTCCGCGGTGCTGCTCAACAACAGGTACCTCGCCGAAGAGGTCCAGTCCCTCGAGGAGGAGATGGACAGTCTTCACATCGAGTTCCAGTGTAGAGTACTGTCCAGGACAGACGAGGAGGTGAACCCGCGTGACCTCCTCGGCATCATCCGGATAGGCAACGTGACTGAACGCATCGCTGACGCCGCGTCCGAGATCGCGGAGGTGGTGCTCAGGGGCATAGAGCCTCACCCCATACTCCAGATGGTCATCCAAGACGCCGAGGAGACGGTTGAGAGGGTGACGGTGTCGGAGGGCTCGCCCGTGGCGGGTAAGTCGTTGAAGCAGGCGAGGATAGCAGACGAGACAGGTATGTGGATACTCTACATCAGGCGCGGGGAGAGGTGGATGAAGCCCAGACCAAACACAGTGCTCCTCCCCGGCGACGACGTAATAGCCTCAGGCTACAGCGAAGGAGAGGAAGACCTGAAGCAGCTGCTCTCGGGTAAAACAGAATAAAGGTTACTCGGTTTCTTCCGGTTCGGGGGCCTCGGCTGGCGCCGGCTTCTTCTGGGCCTTATTCCTTGCTTTGGGGGCCTCGACCACGGTGAAGTTGAGGAACGCGATCTCCGCGTTCACTGTGTTGCCGCGAACGACCTTGCGTTTCTTCTCCCCCTTGTCCTTGGGTTTGTAGCCCACGCCTCCGCTGAGGATTATCCTCGCCTTGGCGCTTCCGTGGACGTCGGGGCGCATGGGGATGCCGTCCTTGTCCGTGCCCCCGGTGAGCTTGATCCTGTATCCCTTCATGTCCGCCACGGCTCCCTCGACCACCTGTCCTATCCTGGTGCCGTAGAGTGCACGTAGCTGCTGGTCGTCGATCTCGACCCTCTGGCTCGTCCCGTCGGCGGGGTTTGAAACGATGAGTACCGGCATATCATATTCTCCTATACTGCCCAGAGCACGTCCGTCCTCCGCTTCAAATCTACGAGTTCTTTTAAGGCTTCCGCCTGTTTCTCGGTGAGCCTGCCCGCGAACTTGGTGCGGAGCTGCTTGGCGTGCTTCTCCGGGATGTCGACATACAGGACATCCCGCTCTTTAATATGTCTACCTACGATGGGCTGGGGCATGGCGACTGCGACCTCCTGGCCCTCGTCGGCCCGGGGAATGGCCTCGCCCCTGTCCTGGATCTGGCTTATCCTGCCGACCCTGCCGCCCTCCACGTTGATCATGTTGACGCCGGGCGTTATCTGGCCGCCTAGGACTTTTGCGCCGAATATGGCGGGCTTGGCCCTCCTGAATATGTATCCGTCCATGACCTCGATCTTCCCCGGCTTGACGAGGGCGTCGAACTCCTTGCGGGCCTTGGCCTCCCGCTCCCCCTCCATCCACTGGACGTAGTCGTCCATGAGGTTGTAGATTATGTCGTTCCAGAACACCTGGATCTTGTTGTCGCGGGCCTCCTTCTCGGCGTCCGGGAGGATCTTGACGTTGAACGCCAGGATGGCGCCGTATAGGGGCTCCTCGTGCTTCACGCTCATGGCCTCCACCACGTCTCTGCGGCTCACGTCGCCTATGTCGGCTATCCTTATGGGTACGTCTCTCTGCCTGAGGCTTTCCACGGTAGCCTCCAGGCTGCCCAAGGTGTCCGTCTTCAGTATGATGCCCACGTTGTCGGTCTGGATCCTGAGGCGCTCCATCTCCGACGCCACCTCATCCACCGCCCTTTCCAGGGTCATGTCGCCGCCGACGGCGAGTAGGAGGGAGCCTGGTATGGCGTCGTCTATGTCTGGGGCCGCTATCTTGACGCCGGCCGCGGCGTGGGCCTCATCGATGCTGTTGAACTTCTTACGCGGGTCCCTGATCTCGTCGAGGGGCTGAGGCACCAGGATGGCCCTTATCTTCGTGGTAATAGGCCCCTCCTTGCCGCCTATGACGATGGTGTCGTCGGCGTTCAAGGTGCCGTCGTAGATTATGGCGTTGAGGGTGACGCCTAGACCCACCTCCTCCCTCACCTCCAGCACGGTGCCCAAGGCCGGCCCCTCGGTGACCTCCAGCTTCTCTGTGAGGTACTGCTGGGTCAGCCCGATGAGCACCGCGAGGAGCTCACCTATCCCCTCCCCCGTCTTGGCGCTGACGGGGACTATGGCGACGTTCTTGGTGAAGTCCCTGACCCTGTCGAAGCGCTCGCTGCTGAAGCCCTCCCTGCTGAGGGTGCCCATCATGGTGTAGAGCCTGTTGTCGAGGTCCTCCTTCACCCACTTCGACTGGACGTTGTATGACTTCATGAACGGCCTGTTTTCCTCCGAGACCCAGCCATCGATCCTGTCGATCTTGTTGGCCGCGACTATGAAGGGCACCTTCCTCGACTTGAGGATGGTCAATGATTCAAAGGTCTGGTTCTCGAAGCCGTGCATAGCGTCGACCACCAAGATGGCGATGTCGGCCACGCTGCCCCCCCTGCTTCTCAGGTTGGCGAAGGCCTCGTGCCCCGGGGTGTCCACGACCAGGAGCCCAGGTACCTTGACGTCTAAGTTGACGTTCTGCATCAGCTGCCGGGTTATAGCCACGAGGGTGTCGAACGGGAAGTAGCTGGCGCCGATCTGCTGGGTCAATCCGCCTGCCTCCCTCGCCTGTACGGCTGTGCCCCTGATCTTGTCGAGGAGACTGGTCTTCCCAGTGTCCACATGCCCCAACATGCAGACTATAGGCTGTCTCATCGGCACCTTGAACACCCGGCTCTATGAACACTAGTACGATTAATATACCTATCTGACTAGCCTTTGAAACTATTTTATTCATGAAAGTCAGGTAATATGTAGATATGTTGCGGAACATCAAGGGCCTGATCTATAAGCCTTTCAACCTGCTCTACATGGCGTTCCTGTTCTTCGTCCTGTTCACCGTCGCCTCATGGTTCCTCAGCTTCTTCCGGGGCCTCCTAGTCGAGACTCTGGGCATCCCCCAGGAGTACTTCTGGGCCGTGGCCTTACTGAGCCTCATAGGAAGCTACGTGAATCTGCCGCTTACAAGCCTCGAATCTGAGAGGCCAGTCACCTACAAGGAGGAGGTGGACTCCTTCGGCGTCACCTGGATGATCCCCGAGGTCGATGCAGGCCCAAGGCAGACGCTCGTCATGATAAACCTGGGCGGAGCCATCATACCGGCCTTGATCTCGCTGTATCTCCTGATATTCTCAATACCGGCCTGTTCACCCGACCCCTTGATGACCTACCTGAAGGCTCTGGCGGTCCTGGTGGTCGTGACTCTGAGCACGCACCAGAGCGCCCAGATCGTGGAAGGCCTGGGCATAACCACGCCGGCATGGGGTCCTCCGACCATGACGGCCTTCGTCGTGATGATCATCAACCACCTTAGCCCGGTTACGTGCCCCGCCCAGATCGCGTATATCGGCGGCACGCTCGGCGCGTTGATTGGAGCCGACCTCATGAACCTGCACAAGGTGGCCGGCGTGGGGCCTGTCGTAAGCATAGGTGGCGCCGGCACCTTCGATGGCGTCTACCTTACTGGCATCGTGTCCGTGTTGCTGATACTATTCCTCGTCTAGAGATTATCAAAAAATTAGATTATGTTGGTGGACGGCGCGTTCTTCAGGCTGTCCCAGTATATAGTAGCCTTCTGGTAGCTGCTGGTCTTCACCTTCTGGAAGGCCGCGTCGAAGTGCTCCATGGTTATCTCCAGCTCGTCCTTGTGCTCCTCGGCCTCCTTGGGGTCCCTGTACTTCGTCAAGTGATCGTCGATGGCCGCCATGCTCGCCGCACCGCATACGGCGGCGATGTCTGCGCCGCTGTAGTTCTCCATCAGCCCAGCGAGCTCATCTATGTCTACGTCGTCTGCGAGGGGCTTGTTTCTGGTGTGTATCTTGATTATCTCCTTCCTGGCTTCAAGGTCCGGGTAGGGTATGTGTAGCATCCTGTCTATCCTGCCGGGCCGCATCAGCGCCGGGTCCACCATGTCGGGGCGGTTGGTGGCCGCGATGACCACGACGTCCTTGAGGGCGTCCAGGCCGTCAAGCTCGGTGAGTATCTGGCTCACGACACGCTCCGTAACGTTGGTACCCATGTCCCTGCCTCTCGGCGGCACGATGCTGTCCACCTCGTCGAAGAAGATGATGCAGGGCGCCGCCTGCCGGGCCTTCCTGAACACCTCACGTACGCCGCGCTCGGACTCCCCCACCCACTTGCTGAGAAGCTCCGGGCCCTTGACGCTGATGAAGTTGACCCCGCTCTCCGTGGCCACCGCCTTGGCGACGAGGGTCTTGCCCGTGCCAGATGGGCCGTAGAGCATTATGCCCTTCGGGGGCTCCACAGAGGCGTGGTTGAAGATGGCCCTGTACTTGAGGGGCCACTCTATCGCCTCCCTGAGCTCCTTCTTGGTCTCCTCCATGCCGCCGACGTCGTCCCAGTGGACGTTGGGGCTCTCCACGAGGACCTCCCTCATGGTGCTCGGCGGCACCTCCCTGAGGGCGTCCTCGAAGTCCTTCATGGTGACGCTTATCTTGTCCAGTATCTCGGCTGGGACGCTGCTCTCCTCCATGTTTATCTCCGGGAGCACACGTCGCAGCGCCCCCATGGCCGCCTCCTTGGCCAGAGCCTCCAGGTCTGCGCCCACGAAGCCGTGGGTCCTGTCCGCGAAGTCTTGAAGCTTCACGTCCTCGGAGACCGGCATGCCGCGGGTGTGTATCTGCAGTATCTGGAGCCTGCCCTTCCTGTCGGGGAGCCCTATTTCGATCTCCCTGTCGAAGCGGCCGGGGCGGCGCAGCGCCGGGTCCAGCGCGTTGACCCTGTTGGTGGCACCTATCACAACGATCTTTCCGCGGCTCTCGAGGCCGTCCATGATGGTGAGGAGCTGCGAGACGATGCGTTTCTCGACGTCGCCGCTCACCTCCTCCCTCTTGGGGGCTATGCTGTCTATCTCGTCGATGAAGATGATGCTGGGCGCGTTCTCATGGGCCTCCTTGAATATCTCCCTGAGCCGTTCCTCGGACTCGCCGTAGAACTTGCTCATGATCTCGGGGCCGCCTATGTGGTAGAAACTGGCGTTGGTCTCGTTGGCCACGGCCTTCGCCAGCAGAGTCTTACCAGTGCCCGGGGGGCCGTGCAGCAGAACGCCTTTCGGGGCCTCGACGCCTAGGCGCTCGAAGAGCTCCGGGTGCTTCAGAGGCAGCTCTATCATCTCCCTGACCTTGGCGATCTCCCTGTCCAGACCGCCGATGTCTTCGTACGTGATTTTGGGGATGTTGCCCATGGACTGGCGGGGCGCCTTGTCTGTGAAGACTATCTGGGTGCTCTGGCTGACTATTACGGCGTCGGTTCTGGGCTGGGTCTGGGTGACGACGAGGTCGACCCTCCTGCCCATTATGTTTACAGTGATGACGGAGCCCTGGCTGATGACCCTGCCCTCCAGCAGCTGAGCTAGATACCTTTCTCCTCCGACAATACGGAGGGGCTCGGTGGGGTACAGGGTGAGCCTGGATGCCTGCCGCGCCTCCACGCGTCTCGCCTCTACCCTGTCGTCGATCCCAGTCCCTGCGTTGTTACGGGTCAGGCCGTCGAGCCTGATTAATCCCCGGCCGTACTCGACCGTCTGGCCGGGCCACGCCTTGGCGTACGTCTTGCGTGTCCCTGTTATCTCTACTACGTCGCCGCTCTGCCACCCCTGGTCTTCCATGACCTTGGGGTCCAGCACGGCTATGCCCCTGCCTACTAGGTTCGGCGGAGCCTCTGCTACTCTTAAAGTGATTTTATCCATGAAAGTTCCTCCTCGTTTATTCTACTTTGACGTCGACTCCATCGTCCTCAGGCGCCTTGACCAGCTTGAACGTGACGTCGAGAACGCCGTTGTTGTATGTGGCTTTGGCCGAGTCGGGGTCCACCTCTGCGTCGAGGGGTATCTCGGCGTCGTAGTCCTTGGTCTCGTTCCCCGCGGATATCCTCACACGGTTCTCCGTCGCCTTGATCTTGATCGACTCCTTGGTGACGCCGGGCATCTCGACTAGGAGCCTCACTCTGCCGTTCTCCCTGTCTATGTCTATCTGGCTCAGTGTCTCCATCGTGGCGGGCTCCTCTAGCGTGAACCCGGTCTGAGGGAGACCTGTGCCGAACTCTCTGACGACTGGCTTGCCGTCCGGCCCCACGGTCATCGTGTAGCCGTAGCTCCACGTCCTGACGTTGGGGTCGTCCGGGTCCATGGTCGGGTCCACCCCGAACCTTTTGAACATCCTTTCGATGATCTTGTCGAAGTCGTCGTTTATACCTGACATTATTTTTCGCTGGGGTTCTCTGGAGTACGCCCCAATATAAACTTTATGTCAAAATGTCATATTTCTGACATATTCATCGTGTGTTATACATATACCGCCGATATTGCAACATACCTGACCGTATGTCATAAATTCTTATATGCCGCAGTTTTTCCATTAAGAATGATGTCCACAAGACGGAGCTCGGTGCAGGAAGCTGTCAGGGTAATAATCACCAGGAACCCCTACCTCTACCGAGGCATCCGCATGCAGGTCGTCAACTATAGCGCAGCCGCCCGCTACATCCACGAAGAGGTGGAGAGCCTGGCGGGCAACGACGTGGACCCCAACACCATAGTGACGGCGATCATGCGTTTCTCGCGCGAAGCCATAGAGGCCCAGCCCCTGGAGCACCGGGGGGCCCTCCACGGCTCACGGCTGAACCTAGAGACAGACATAAAGGACGTGACCATCAGGGCGTCCAGGAGGGAGCAGGTGGAGATAGTCAAGCAGCTCACGGAGCTACAGGGTCAGGGCCTCAAGCTCAGGTTCCACCAGTTCCCCGAGAGCCTAAAGATAGTAACCACGTCAGAGGCCATGACCCAGATAATGCAGGACCTTTGGCAGTACGAACCGGAGATAAGTGAGGGCTACACGGAGCTCAACGTATCCATGGCGCAGGGAGACGACAGGTACGACAGGATAGCCCTCCTCAGCGACCTACTCTTCAGGAACGGCGTGCACCTGGTGGACGCCTTCTTCAGCGGCGACGAGGCAAGCCTCATCCTCAGAGAAGAGGACGCCTCCAAGGCCTTCGAGGTGCTAAGAAGCCAGATCAGGTGACCCGGAGTCCCTGCGGGCAAGCATCAATGCTAATGCCACGCCGAGCACGGCTGCGGCCGCGGAGAACTGTAGAGCGCCGTTAGCCCCAATTTTCTCGGCTATGACGCCTAGTACCGCTGGGCCGAGTATGCCGCCGATGTTCCCGAACATGCTGTAGACGGCCATGGCTGTGGCCTTACGGTCTATGGGCGCCTCCTCCGACACGTAAACGTTTCCCGAGGTGAGGTATACGCCGTAGGCTACGCCCTGAACCCCCATCAACACGCTCACCACCACCAGGCCCATCGAGTTGGATACCGTGAATATGGTCGCCGCCGAGAGCAGCAGCCCGGCGGCCATCAGGTTCAGCGCCTTGATCCGCCTGGTGAGCGAGCCAACCGGAAGCCTCACCGCCGTGCTGGCCAGGCCCCTAGACGTGAGCCCGATCCCCACCTCCGCCTCGTCCAAACCGATGTCTGAGCCGTACACGGGGAAGAACAGGGTGACGGCGTTGAACATCACGGAGTTGACGAAGTTGGCGACACCGGACGCGAGTATCCTCGGGTCTCCGACGAGTCCGCTTAGCCCCGTTGGTGTCCCAGTCCTGACCGCCTCCACCTTTTCCTCTTTGACCATCAGCAGGAGAAGAAGCCCGAGAACGGCGAAACCGCTGCTGATCTTGAAGCTGAGACTCGGCCCGACGAGCTTGGCCGAGAAGCCGCCGACCAGGGGGCCGAGGGTGAAGCCGAGGCCCATGGAAGTCATGTATAGTCCCTGGGCCACGTTCCTGAAGCCAGGCTCAGCTATCTCTGACATCAGCAGGAAGCCGTTCCCGAAGATGAGTCCTATGCCGATGCCGAGGGCAACCCTGATGGGGTACAGGTGGTACGGGTTTTGAGCCGCCATGTATGAGAGAGGGACAGCGATGAACAGGATGAGGCCCGGCACCATCATGCCTCTGCGGCCGTATCTGTCGGAGAGCCGGCCCAGCGGCAGCGAGAGGATGAGCATGGCTATGGCCGCCACGGAGCCGTAGGAGCCCAGCATGCTCAGGGAGGCCCCGACGCCTCGGGCGTAGCCCGGGAAGATGGGTATCACGGTGCTGTGGCTCGCGTCCGTGAAGAAGATGGCGAGGCTCAGCAACACGACGCCGCGAGAGAGCCCCGGCCTGTCCATGGTGTCTGATCATTTACGCGTCTACGTAATGAAACCTTCTCACCCCTCCTATCCGACGGAAGCCTATGCACGTTTTAGACGCTCGAAGGGGCAGGGCCGGTTGGTAGCTTTTTTATTGGCGACGGCGGGGTTTGGTTTATGGCTGAACGCTGGGAGGCCCGGCTGCCCTTCTTCTACGGGTGGGTGGTCTTCGTGTTGACGTTCCTCATATACATGTTCATGTACGGGCTCAGGTACAGCGTCGGCATATTCTTCACCCCCATACAGCAGGAGTTCGGTTGGAGCACCGCCGCGACGGCCAGCGGCGTCACCATCTTCTTCTGGGTCTACGCGCTGAGCGCCCTCTTCGTGGGCAACCTAGCCGACCGCATAGGGGTCAGGAAGACGGTTCTGCTCGGGGGGCTGCTCCTCGGCGGAGGCGGGGCCATGGTCTCGTTCATCACGGAGCTCTGGCAGCTCTACGTGGTGTGGGGGGTTGTGGCGGCCATGGGGTCCGCCGCCCTCTACGTGGTGCCCACCATGGCGTTGAGCAAGTTCTTCCGCAGGAAGCGTGGCCTGACGGTGGGCTGGAGCAGCGTGGGGGTCAGCGCCGGACAGGCCGTGTTGATACCCGTGGTCGCGTCCTTCATCCCGGTCCTGGGCTGGAGGGCGTCCATCAAGGCTTTGGGGCTCGTCGTGATGATCGTCACCGCCGTCATCGGGTACCTGTTTCTGCGTGAAGACCCCGAGAGCCTAGGGCTTCACCCTGACGGCGACGACGCGCTTATCCTGGTTGACGAGGTGAATGGGAACCCGGGGGAGGTCAACTGGACGCCGAGGGAGGCGGTCGGGACCACCTGCTTCAGGCTTACGGCGGTCTCCTATTTCTTCGCCATAGGCGGCATCATATCGATACTGACTTTCGTGGTTCCCCACATGATTATGATCGGGATATCGCCGCTGGAGGCGAGCGCGGCGTTCGGCGTAATCGGCCTCATGAGCGCTGTTGGCAGCTTCGTGTTCGGCGTCGTCTCGGACAGGTATGGAAGAAAGACCACGATTTTGCTTACCACGGGCGGGATGGCTGTCGCGTTCCTCGTTGCCACGGTTATCCCTGCAGACATCACCCTGCTCTACGCGTGGGCGGTGCTCTACGGCGTGTCCTACGGCGGGGCCCCGGAGCAGTACGCCGCCATCACCACGGACTATTTTGGGAGGAGGTACAACACGACGCTCTTCGGCCTCTTAACCCTCGCCGGGGGCTTGGGTGGGGGCCTCTTCCCTCTGATCGGGGGGTGGCTGGTGGACTTGACGGGGGGCTACTACGCGACGCTGCTGTTTCTGGGCGTAATGATGGCTCTGGCGAGCCTGACCACGTACCTGGCGAAGCCGCCGGGTGTGCCTAGCCCTCGAGGTCCCTGAGCATCTTCTCCAGCCTGTCGGGGTCGGCTCCGTGTCTCTCGGCGACCTCCTTGATCCTGCTGTAGGGTATGTCTGGTTTCTTCGGGGTGAACGGCTGGTTGGGTGTTCCCCTCATGTCGAGGCGGAGGAGGTCCCAGCGGGCGTAGTGTCCGAGGGCGTCCACGTAGGCTTTGGTGTGGCGGCGGTCGTCCTGGTCCAGCTCGGCGTAGAGGATGGTCTCTTTGTCGAAGACGGGTTCGACGAGGTAGACGCCGGCGGGGTTGAGTATGCTTGAGCCGCCGGAGGCGATGTTGAAGTCCCGTGTGTCGTCGGGCATCTCGTGGTCTGGGATGTACTGGCATGCGCTGAGGACGAAGCTCTGGGTCTCCATGGCGTACTCCTTGCAGGCGTACTCGATGTCGCATAGGTGGTGGTCGTCGCCCGCCTTGTATCTTCGCTTCTTTCCGGGGTGCCAGTCCATGACCCAGTAGCCGTCCCAGAGGGCGCAGTGGATCTCCTCGCCAAGGTACGCCATGGCTGCCTTGAGGAGGGTCATGTGGTGCTCGTAGCAGACGAGGCCGCCCACGGTGCCGACGCCGGTGTCGAATACGGCCAGGTCGCGGGCGTCGCCGGGGGCCCAGACGGTGCGTTCTCCGTGGGTGGGCATGAGCTTCCTGTGGCGGCCGAGGAGGCTGCCGTCGCCGTCGAAGAATAGTATGGTGTTGTACAGGGTGTTGCTTCCCTTGATGTCGCTGGCCTCGGTGCAGCCGACCACTGCTACGACGCCGGCGTCCCGCGCCGCGTCGCCCAGGGTCTCGGTGTCGCCGCTGGGGACCCTCACGGCGTTCTTCATGTACTCCACCTGGTTGAGGCTCCACCTGCTGATGGGGTTGGCGCCCCTCCAGTACGGGTAGCCGGGTATGTGGGTCTCACTGAACACGATGAGCTGGGCGCCGTTCCTGCCCGCCTCCTCCATCGCCCTACAAGTCTTGTCGATGGTGGCCTCCTTGTCCATGAACACGGGGCTCACCTGGGCGACCGCGGCCTTGACTTTGTCCTTCATGTGAAGGAGACAAGGGGGGCGGGTATAAAACGGCTTCCAGACACGATGTAACCGACTCTAAGTACTTGCTCTGCCTGGTTTGATGGAGATTACTCAGGAGTTCAATCTTAACAACGGTTTGCCCGAGATGGATGTTAACCTGATTAAAATGCAGGAACACCGCGGGTGCAAGCAGATAGGTGGGGTAATGGGTACCGATCACAACGCATGTTCAGAAGCAGGTAGATGGGGTGTGTCCTGGAAATAAAGGTTTTAGTTACAGTTTGATGAATATAAGTAAAAGAATAGTCTACCCATGCATCACGACGACCTTAACATCATAGTCTTATTTCTCGTAACTATCCTGCTAACCTTAAACATCCCATCGGCTACAGCAGACAATCCATCACTTGAAGAAGGCCCATGCTACGTCATCGCAGACACCGGGGATGTATTCGGAAGGGTCGAGAACGACGGCTCGATAACATGGATAGGACCTATACCCAGTGGATACGGCGGAGGTGAAAACTTGGCCATAGACCCCTCGACAGGATATGTGTATAACATTGCAGGAGAACCGTCAGGTACCTACGTGAAGACCCCGTTGATCATTATAGACCCTGAGACCGTGGCCATCACTGAGGTAAACGAAGATACCACCCTCTGGGATGTCGACGCCTTGGCGTTCAACCCCCACGATGGACTATTGTACGCTGTGAATAAGTACGAGAAATTTAACAATGAACCGGGGATACTACAGCTTGTAGATAAGACCACGGGCGTGGCAACAAAGCTTGTAGATCTATATTTTGACGGGGTAGCACCTGCTACGGGCGTTGACCCTCACGTAGACGGGATATCGTTTGACCCCGAGAACGGTGATCTATACGGCATCTACAGTGGTTGGGGAGGCCCAAGCCACCTTGTCACCATTGACATGACAACTGGCTTGATTTCAGTTATAGGGGATACGGGCGCTGAGGATATCGAGGATATTTGTTTTAAATGGGATGGAGTGCTGGTCGGGGCTCTTGGGAGTGAAGGTGAGATCGAGGGCAGTCCTTTTGAGGGGCTGGTGGTTATCGATAAGGACGTTCCTTCAGCATCAAAGCTTGGAGTAGCATATGGACTCTTTACTAATTATGATGTGGAGTCATTTGCGTGCACCGTGT
>Ga0315532_1000850_pt1 | contig 24058 bp, 21 predicted proteins | sample SalMarWE160370MG_FD_203082 | JGI IMG/M metagenome (GOLD analysis project Ga0315532, IMG submission 203082) | Salt marsh sediment microbial communities from the Plum Island Ecosystem LTER, Massachusetts, United States - Salt Marsh Sediment WE1603-70 ...
TAGAGCGTATGAGTACAAATGCATCAAAGGCTATTAGTAACAAGTACAATCTCTGCAAAGTTTCAAAAAAATACTTCGATTTGATCGAGCAAATTGTTTGAGTAGATAAGTTACAATTTTTCAAAGGCCTAATGTGAAATAAGCTTTGATATATAGATCAGTTGAAAGAAACATCTTTGGTAACCAAATAAGTCACTTATGGATTCAAATATGAACTGAATTTGGAAAGCTCCCAATCGATGTTTTGGACACAGAAAGAGTTAAACTGGGCTATGAACAAACCAATTTATCTTATATTTTTAGATGGTGTCCTGATCAATCTTGGCTTCCTTATTTCCTTCTTGATTAGATACGGCTTGCCATTCCCTAAGAATAATTTCCTGCCTTACAAAAGCAGCTTTGTGTTCTTGACGCTAATATATATGGGGACATTGGCCGGTTTTGGTGTTTATAAAAGCAGATTCAAATCTTCCTGGGATTTGTTCAAGAAAGTTTTTTACGGCCTTTTTTTAGGAACCCTACTGAGCGTAGCTTTTGTTTATGTCTTCAGGGCTAAATGGGGGGCTTTCCCAACGAGTGTTTTTGCCCTTTCCTTTTTTATAAACCTGCTTTTGATTTTTAAGGCCAATCAGTTTATTTTGAAGGCAACAAAAAAGATAAAAAGAGAGGTAGTAATACTGGGTAAAGGTGAGGTAGATGATATTGTTGGCAAAAAGGCCAATGTTGAAAGAAAACAAATTGGCCAGATTCACGAACTGCTTGAATACACGAATGTTGACAAAATAGTGGTGAGTGAAAAAATCATCAACGCCGAAGAGCTGAATCTGCTACTCCTTCTGCAGCGAAAGTTAAAGGCTGAAATTCTATTCAGCCCTTCGGTTTACTTAGAGCTTTTGCCTGAAAGAATAAACGGAAACTCCGGAAACTCCTCGGTTGAGTTGCTGAACACTTTCGTTGGAAGACAATCAGACCTTGATGAATTCTCAATGAGGATACTTGACCTTGTGGCCAGTATAGGCATCTTGCTCGCTATTTCGCCTGTAATGTTTCTAATTTCTTTGCTGATTAAGCTAACCTCGCCTGGTCCTGTTCTTTACAAACAGCAAAGAGTCGGTAAAGATGGCAAAACATTCACGTTGTACAAATTCAGGACGATGGTAAAAGATGCAGAGAAGCAATTTGGACCTGTCCTGGCAACCGAGAACGACCCGCGAGTTACAAAAGTTGGTCGATTCCTGAGGGATACACGCCTTGATGAAATTCCGCAATTACTAAATGTCATACTCGGTCAAATGAGCTTGGTTGGTCCAAGACCTGAGCGACCACATTTTGTCAAACGCTATAAGGCTCTAATGGAAATAAGATTAGCGGTCAAACCAGGATTAACTGGACTGGCACAGATAAGAAATGCTTATGATCTACATCCCAATCACAAGATAAAATACGACTACCTGTATATCCAGAGACGCTCTTTAATGTTGAATCTTTATATCCTTGCTAAGACGATTCCAGTCGTGTTGTTGAAGAAAGGCCAGTAACCATCTCTACGGCCATGCGTCAGTGGATAACTCTGCAAATCACGAGTTTGCCGCTCTTTTTGCTATTCACCCACGTTGAATATTCTTCCTTACTCTTATCAAACCCCAGCTTTTCATCCTCACTTTTAACAATTCTTACAATGTAATCAACCTGCTTAGGAATCTGCTCACCATACTTCCACCCTTTCCGTTCCGCATAAAAAGTTATACGCTTATCTGGGATAGCTATAATAGCCGTAGGAGCAGTATTTTTGTTTAGCCATTCCGCGGCTTCTCGGTAGCCCTGTTTTTCCCATCGTAGCGGTGTTATCCTGGCGAATTTCGCCGCACAAATACAAAATCCAACCATCATTAGTATAAAAAACCAGCGTTGTGTATTTTCCTCCACAGTCGGACTACAAGTTCTTCTACTTAGCCAATGTGCAAGTATGCGCAGACCATCTGGAATGTAAAAAGCAGCAAATATGACCATTGGCATACAATGTCTTCTGCTTATATAGCCATAATTAATATTGAGCAATATCATCATCACCAGATACAACACTAATAAAGCAAATATGAAGAACCATTCAGTAAGCAAAACCCTTCGTATCCTGCGATATTGATCACAAAGGCCGACCACCAATGGCAGTACAAAAAAGTGCATCAAATTATCGCTGATCTCCTGGGCAAGACGGATAAGAGCATTTAGTATGTTGACTGACATTACTGAAGCTGTATAAACTCCGCTGTTAGGACTGAAGCTGTTCTGTTCAAGTTCATTGGACTGCCACGGCATATCGCAACTGATAAGCTTTTTTAGCTTGGGAGGTAAGACTTTTCCTCTCACCTTAAAATAAGGCGTTACTGGAATAGCAAACCCGATTATAAGTGCCACTATCAGGCAAACAGCTTTGAGTCTGCTTATGTTAGGTTTTGGAAGAAACAGACAGATTAGCAACCACAAGCTTCCATATATTACTGTTTGTGCACATTCCGGGCGTATCATGTGTCCGAGTCCTGCAATAAAACCAGCAATTGCAAACATCCACCACTTTCCGGATTTGCTGCCCAAAATTAAAAATAGTAGGCTCCAGGCCAAAAACAGAATATGAGGCCACTCTCTTATAGCATCACTGCCAAATTCAGCTGGATACGGCAGCATTATAAGAATCAGTACGGCCCAGAAACTCTTCTTGCTACCAACCAAAATCTTACCTATAAAATACAAAAGTATTATCGCTAACAATCGACATACCAAACTCACACTCTGTGCACAGTAAATCCATGTGGATACCGATGTGCTGCAGCCCAATAATGTAACGAGCTTGTGGGCGACAAAAATGAGGAATGGATAGCCTGGAGAGCGTGCTTTTATAATACCGACAGGGTTACTTGAAAATTTTTGTGCTTGTTCGATATAAAGAACTCCATCCTTGGCAATGAGAACTGTTGTTGTGATTAGATATATCCCTATGCCAAGAACGACTGCTAATAGAATTATGATATGTATAAGGTCCCTTTTTTCGACTATCGGATTGGCGTCTTTACCAGCAACCATCCATGTCCCTAATCATTTAAGACAGCTATAAGGTTTTGTCCGATCCTTCGGCTCTACTCAGAGCCTGCCCTGCCTGCACCTGTAGTTGCGCAGGCACAGGTGAGCTTGTCGAGGAGACAGGCTGAACCACGTCCAAAGCTCATCAAATGTCGTGTTCGCCCCTAAAGAAAATACAAATGCCAGAGCACATAGAAGGGTAATCTAAAGTGTACCCTGTCGTCAAGACCAATTTTGTCTTCTATAAGGTAGAACTTGTCATAAAATCACATATATCTACAACCCGTAAGACAGAGCAAATAATCTTGAAAGATATGGTGTTGAATTCTAAACAGTATTTTTGGGAGCGGGTCATTGGTGTTCTCAGACTTGGTTAGTTTGCCGTGTTTGGTGCAAAAGGTATCAAGGTAGATTCTACTCCGGCACTACTTGTGCGGCTGATTTAAGGCTAGCTTGTTAGCGCCGCTTGCGGCAGCGTTCGCGGCGAGTTGTATTCCTTCGGCTTCGCCTACCGCTCAGCCTCAGGAATACAGGACAAGGAATGTGGATAACTCTCTAATTTAATGTGGTACATAATCTGGGGTCGGATCAGGATCAGTGGGCGTACTTCAACAAAGTGAAGCTTGATTTCAGCAGACTGGGCAAACCAACAGATAATCCATTTATAGAATCTTTTAACGGCAAATTCAGAGAGGGGTGTTTGAATCGGAATTGGTTCTTGTCATTTTCAGATGCCCGTGCTAAGATTAATTTGTGGCGACAGGATTATAACCATAACAGACCACATAGTTCTTTGGATAATCTGACGCCAGTGGAATTCGAGGAAAAATGTAAACTTTCGGCCTCAGCTAAAGGTTTATGCCTGGGTTATATAAAACAGGAAATTCTCATTATAGGTGGGCCAAATATTGGGGGCGGCTCATAGAGCTTAAAGGAATAGGTATTGAAGAGAAAAACATTATTAAATTGCAATAACCTTGTGGAAACATCTTGGCCTATGAAAACAGCAGGAATTGACAAAGGTACTTTATTAAGTCTTTATACAACTGTTTCTAAAATCAGAAAAGTCCAGCTTAGGATAGAGCGATTATATCATGAAGATGAAATGAAAACGCCTGTACATTTATGTATAGGCCAGGAGGCGATAGCCGCAGGGGTTTGTGAAAACCTGGAAAGTGACGATTATGTCTTTAGTAATCACCGTGGCCACGGCCATTACATCGCCAAGGGTGGAGACCTAAAGGCAATGATCGCTGAGTTGTATTGCAAAGAAACGGGATGCTCACGAGGTAGAGGTGGATCGATGCATTTAGTTGACACCTCGGTTGGATTAATGGGCTCATCTTCCATTGTCAGTGGATGTATCCCTTTAGCCGTAGGTGCTGCCATGGGTTCTGTTTTAAAAAAGGATAAAAGAATTTCTGTGGCATTTTTTGGTGACGCTGCGTCCGAGGAGGGAGTATTGTATGAGAGCATGAATTTTGCGGCGTTAAAAAAACTACCGGTTATCTTTGTTTGTGAAAATAACTTTTATTCTGTCTATTCCCATCAGAGCGCAAGACAAGTCAATACAGATATTGCTATTCGTTCTAAAATTTTTAATATTCCAGCGTATAAGGTTGATGGTAGGGATGTTATAGATGCCTATAAAAAGTCAAAAGAAGCTATTTATGCAGCTCGTTCAGGAAGAGGGCCTGCTTTTATCGAATGTTGCGCCTATCGGTGGCGAGGGCATGCAGGGCCAGGAGATAGTTTGAGAGATCAATACAGAAAATTGGATGAATGGGAAAAGTGGATGAAGTATTGTCCTGTTGAAGATTTTAAAAATGTTCTTGTTAATGAGAAGATTTTGACGGAAGAAAAGATAGAGCAAATCAATAAAAACATAGATATGGAGATTGATGAAGCCTTTGATTTTGCGCAAAAGAGCCCTTTGCCAAAAAAGGAAGAGCTCACAAAATATCTCTATAGTTAAATAATAATGCCTTGGACAAAGATTTTAATTGAAAAACAGGAAGCTGGCTTTGATGAACACGCCGGCCAGGATGTAAGAAAACTTACTTTTCCTGAAGCTATAAGAGAGGGCCTTGACCAGGCACTGGCCAAGGATAATAATGTATTTGTTATGGGGCAGGGCGTGGATGATCCTCTTGGTATGTTTGGAACAACTCTGGGTCTGGATAAGAAATATGGCAGAGACAGGGTTTTTGATACACCACTATCAGAGAACGCGCTTACTGGGATAGCTGTTGGTGCAGCATTAGTAGGGATGCGCCCGGTTTATATGCATAACCGTCCGGACTTTTTATTATTAGCGATGGACCAGATTGTAAACCATGCGTCAAAATTGAGTTATATGTTTGGAGGCGAAGCTAAAGTTCCGTTGGTTATCATGGCAGTTATTGGAAGAGGATGGGGCTCAGCTGCTCAACATTCCCAGGCACTTCATGGCTTATTTATGCATATACCCGGTTTAAAGCTTGTTATGCCCAGCACAGCTTACGATGCAAAAGGTTTATTAATCAGCAGTATTGCTGATAACAATCCTGTGATTTTTATAAAACACCGCTGGCTCTTTAAACACTCCGGTTTCGTTCCGGAAGAATTGTATTCTGTACCGTTCGGCAAAGGCATTATACGCAGAGAGGGTAAAGATGTTACTATTGTTGGTATATCCTATATGGTTATAGAAGCTCTGCGTGCTGCTGAAAAACTGCAAGAAAGCGGATGTGATGCTGAGATTATTGATCCGCGAACATTAAAACCTCTCGATGAAGATATTATCCTAAATTCCGTAAAAAAGACAGGCCGACTGATCATTGCTGATACAGATTGGGTAACAGGTGGAGTTGCTTCTGAGATTGTGGCGATAGTGGCGGAGAAGGGTTTTAGATATTTAAAGGCTCCAATCAAACGGATAGGCTGGCCGGATATTCCCACACCAAGTAGTTATGTTTTGGAGGAAGAATTTTACCCGGGCGTAGAAGAAATTATTAATACCGCAAAGGAGATTGTTAAGTGAGGATTTTAGTTACTGGTGCGGCTGGTTACATCGGCTCTGTCCTGGTTCCTGAGCTGCTTAAAAAAGGTCATGAGGTAATAGCCATAGATAGTTTTATGTATAATCAGACATCTCTGTTAGACTGTTGTTTTCACGAGAAACTCACGATCATTCGTGGAGATGCCCGAGATAAGGTACTGATATCAAAGCACTTAAAGAATGTAGATGTTATCTTACCCTTGGCCTGTTTAACAGGGGCTCCACTTTGTTCCAAGGACCCTATTGCAGCTAAGGCAACAAACCTGGATGCGATAAATATGATATTAGAGCTGCGCAGCAGAGAACAAAGGATTATTTTTCCAACAACTAACAGTGGATACGGTATAGGGCAGAAGGCTAAATTTTGTGATGAAAATACTCCTCTAAATCCGATTTCTTTATATGGGCGGTTAAAAGTTGAAGCAGAGAAAGCTATACTCGACTCCGGTAGTTGTATTACATTGAGGTTGGCCACGGTATTTGGAGTAAGTCCACGAATGCGTCTCGATCTTTTAGTTAATGATTTTACTTATAGAGCGGTATACGACCGCTTTATAGTTCTCTTTGAGGCTCATTTTAAGAGAAATTATATCCATATTCGTGATATCGCCAGGGTTTTTATTCATTGCCTGGAAAATTTTGAAGATATGAAGAATCAACCTTATAATGTCGGTTTAAGCGACTGCAATATAAGTAAGCGCGAATTATGTGAGGAGATAAAAAAGCAAGTTCCGGAATTCCATATTGTCGAATCAGAAATCGGCCAGGACCCTGACAAAAGGGATTATATCGTCAGCAACGAGAAGATAGAATCGAAAGGGTTTAAACCTAAATTCAGCCTGCAGTTTGGAATAAATGAGTTAATAAAGGCGTATAATATTTTAAAAAGAAATCAATACGCGAATGTATAAATGTTTTTATAATTAAGAACACCCTTAACTACAGGAGACCAAAGGAATGGTCATTAGCAAAACACCTTACCGTATCTCGTTTTTCGGGGGGGGGACGGACTACCCCGTCTGGTATAGGGAAAATGGCGGCGCGGTATTGGCAACAACCATAGATAAATACTGCTATATTACCTGTAGGTACTTGCCACCTTTTTTCAGTCATAAGCACAGAATTGTCTATTCAAAAGTAGAAAATACAAAAAGTATTTCTCAAATCAAACATCCTTCTGCAAGGGCAACGCTTAAATATATGGGAATCAAGGATGGGGTGGAAATACATCACGATGGTGATTTACCTGCAAGAACAGGATTGGGTTCAAGCTCTTCTTTTACCGTAGGTCTATTGCACAGTCTTTATGCTCTAAAAGGATTGATGCCTACGAGTTTGCGCTTGGCAAATGAAGCTATTCATATTGAACGTGATGTTCTTAAAGAGCACGTAGGTTCACAGGATCAGATCCTGGCAGCTTGTGGCGGTTTTAAAAAAATATGTTTTAGCGGTGATGATGATTTTAAGCTAACACCAATTATAATGAATCATAACAGATTGGAAGAGCTACAAAATCATATAATGCTTATTTTTACAGGATTTTCCCGATTTGCTTCTGAGATTGCAAAGAGCCAGATTAAAAATACGCACAAGAAGAAGCCGGAGTTGGCTTCTATGTGCAGTATGGTGGATGAAGCATTAAAAATTCTTACTGAAAATAGAGACATTAAAGATTTTGGCAGATTGCTACATGAATCCTGGAAGCTAAAGCGAAGTCTTACTGATAAGATATCTACCCATGAGATTGATGATATTTATAATACTGCTTACAAGGCTGGTGCTATAGGCGGCAAGTTATTAGGTGCTGGTGGAGGCGGTTTTATGATATTTTTTGCTGAGCCTGACAAGCAAAAGATGATAATGAGTTCTCTAAAAGATCTTTTATATGTTCCATTTAAATTCGAAAACTCAGGCAGCGAAGTTATTTTTCATAGTGTCTCTTACGAACCTGTTGGTGATATTGAGACTCAACCAGTTGCTTTTGGCGAGCCAATAAGAACACAAGAAAAAGCAAAAACTAAAATTGTTGAGGTCAAAAAATCCAGAGGCCCATTTATAAAAACAGGCAAGGTTTGACAGAATTACTCAAAAGTAAAAAAATGTTAACAAATATATGGAGGAGCGGGTCATAAAATGGATGGTTTTTATACTGAGCGCGTGGATGTGGTTATCCTGTGTGGCGGTATGGGAACAAGGTTAAAGGCCATTGTTGACGACAAGCCTAAGCCTATGGCCGAAATAGATAAGCGTCCTTTTATTGACGTATTAATCGAGCATGTTTCCACTTTTGGATTTCATCGTTTTATTCTTTGCGCAGGTTATAAGGCTGAATCGATACAAGAATATTATAAAAGCAAAAAAAGCAGAGTAGAGATATTGACAATAAAAGAGAAAGAGCTCCTGGGGACTGGAGGAGCTGTTAAAAACGCGGAGGCATTAATTCAAAGCAGTCCGTTTTTAGTATTAAACGGAGATTCATTTCTTGATATAGACCTATGTAAATTTATTGATTTTCATATAGCTAAAAAAGCTCTGTTGTCAATCGCCTTAATTGGTGCCAAGGACACCAAAGATTACGGTTTGATAGAAATAGATAGTTCAAATAGGATTGTTAGGTTTAGCGAAAAAGAAAAAACAGACCAAAACAGCCTAATTAACGCAGGGATTTACCTTTTTAATAAGGAGGTTTTATCTTTGATGCCGGGCAACAAAAAATTTTCTCTTGAATATGATTTTTTCCCAAAGATCGTTGGTAGAAAATTCTATGGATACTTAGCAAATGGGTTCTTTATAGACATAGGAACTCCAGAAAGATATATGCAGGCAAAGCAGTTGCTGAAGGATTTTAACACTCTTAAAAAATAAAGAGCTTACTTGTGGAAAAGGATACCGATCTTTTATTAATCAACCCGGGAGGCAACAAAGAGATATACAAAGACCTTAGATTGTCTATTTCAGCAATCGAGCCTCCTGTATGGGCTGGGTTAATAGCGGCATTTGTTCGTGAGAAGGGATTTTCAGTTAAGATAATTGATGTTGAGATAGAAAATTATTCTGATGAATGTGTGGTTAACAAGATTGTCGAATACAACCCTACCCTAATAGCTATTGGTGCTGTTGGATCAAATCCATCTGCTTCTTCTACCCCCAAGATGGTACCCGCTGGTAAGCTTCTGAATACGATCAAAAATAGGTTGCCACATATTAACACATCGCTTTATGGAATACATCCCTCTGCCCTTGCAGAAAAAACACTTAACGAAGAGAAGGTAGATTTTATACTCAGAGGAGAATGTTTTTATACTGTAGTTAAGCTTTTAGAGGAATTGAACTCGAATGGTAAGACAAGAAACTATAATATAGATGGCCTCTGGTATAAGAAGAACGGCAAGGTGGTCTCAAATGGATGGGGGATTTTGGTTAAAGATGTTGATGAATTACCATTTGTTGCGTGGGACATGTTACCCATGGATAAATATAGAGCCCATAATTGGCATTGCTTTAAAAATTTAGATGAAAGACAGCCTTATGCGGTCTTATATACAAGCTTTGGGTGCCCTTTTAATTGTTCTTTTTGTAATATAAAGGCAAATTATAATGGTAAACCAGGCGTTCGTTTTCACAGTCCCGAAAAAGTTGTTGAGGAGATAGACCTGCTTGTGAAGGAATACAAAGTTAAGAATATCAAATTTGCAGATGAGATATTTGTTCTAAAAGAGAGCTGGGTAATCGAAATCTGCGATTTGATTATTCAACGTGGTTATGATTTAAATATATGGGCGTACACAAGGATAGATACTATAAATGAAAAACTATTAAAAAAGTTGAAGAAGGCAGGGATAAACTGGTTAGCCTTTGGTATCGAGTCTGCTAATAAGAAAGTTCGCAATGGAGTTGTCAAAGGCAGGTTCGACCAGGATGCAATAAAAAAAGCTATTGAGATGACGCATGAGGCAGGCATCCATATTGTTGCAAACTTTATATTCGGCCTTCCTGATGATGACGCACAGACTATGCAGGAAACGCTGGATATGGCGAAGGATTTGAATTGTGAATATACAAACTTCTATGTAGCCATGGCCTATCCAGGCTCTCAATTATATGAAGATATGGTGCAGCAGGGAGTTAGTTTGCCTGCCAACTGGCTTAGCTATTCACAATTTAGCAATGAAACTTTGCCTTTATGGACTAAGTATCTATCTAGTTCAGATGTTCTGCGTTTTCGTGATAGGGCCTTTGAGGAATATCATAGTAATCCCCGCTACCTGCAAATGATACGTGAAAAATTTGGCTTGGATGCAGTGGAACATATTAAAGACATGTTAAAATACAAAATTAATAGAAAGTATGCTTGATGGTGAAGAATTTTTCTTTGATACTGCCAACGCGGAACCGTCTTGATTTAGTTCAGAGATTATTTTCCAGTATATTAGAAACCAGTGCTAATCTTGATTTACTGGAAATCATCTTATGCATAGACGAAGATGATCCAGAAAGTCATAAAATTTCCCATACTCTGCTTACTATCAAAAAAATCATAGCGCCACAGGGAAGTATGGGTAGTATTATTAGGGATTGTTACGGTAAAAGCACTGCGCGTTATATAGTACTGATAAATGACGATGTAATAATTCGCACGAAAAACTGGGATATAAAAGTATTAGAAGCTTTTTCCCGGTTTTCTGATGACTTGGCGTTTGTTTATTGCAATGACCTTTATTATGGCAAGAGGTTATCCTCATTTCCTATACTTTCTCGCACCGCATGTGATCTAATGGATAATATATGCCCTGCAAAATACAAAAGCCATTGTATAGATTCACATATTTTTGATATTTTTAAACGATTATCTCAGCTTGGACATGAAAGGCTAATATATTTGTCCAATGTCATATTCGAGCATATGCATTATGGTGTCACGTTATCATCATACGAAGGAAGTTTTTTTGATGTAAATTGTACAGATGACCAATTATTGTATTTTTCTTTTGCAGAGGAACGCCAGCAAATTGCGTTGAAGATGGCTCAATATATAGAATCATCTACTAACAAAACACTCAAGTCACCGACACCGCGTATTTCCATTGTAATTCATCTTTCTAATAGTCTACTAAAATATACCGTTACCTGCTTAGAAGCTATTATTTGTGATAATAAGTATAAACAATTAGACTTTGAAATTGTTATTATTTCTAACGATTCGACAAAGAATATCTCATCATTCCCAAAGAAATTAAGAGATAAAATAACAGTTGTTTCTTGCGAGGATGCAAATACTGCTAAAGCCTTTAACAAAGGTGCCGCAATCGCAAAGGGCGATTACCTTGTTTTTCTTGATGATAAATGTCTTCCCAGAGGAGGTTGGCTCGAGGCATTAATAGAGTCTGCAAAAAACCAGGAGATCGCCGTTGTCGGTTCGAAGTGGTTAAATCCACGCAATGGCAGGGTGGAACACATCGGTGTAAGTTTTTTCCAGGATAATGGAACCATAAGAGATACATGCATCTACAAGGGATTCTCTCCGGTTCATCCTGCTGTTGACAAGATAAGGGAATTTCAGGCAGTTAAAATACCAGGTATGCTTGTAAAAAAGGATATTTTTTCACAAGTGAATGGATTTGATGAAAATCTTATTGGATTCGAGCACATAGATTTATGTCTTAAAGCACGAAAATTGGGTAAAAAGGTAATTTATTCAACGCAAGCCAGCCTTCATTATTATGATCAGGAAATTACAGAGAAAGACGCGATTAATTCTATTAACCTAAAGAATTTACCCCAGATAATAAAAGACCAGATAGAGTGTGACTTAGAAAAGCTGCTTTCTGAGGATGGATTTTCACTCTGTTTGGAAAAAGCAGCCTGCTACATTCAACCGTCACCATCATAAAGGAAAAAATAGTCAGCAGATTATAGGTGAATGAGGATGAAGATACCCTTTGGAACGATATCAATAACGGAGGAATCGAGGGATCTAATTAATAAAATTTTAGATTCCGGACGTGTTTCTAATGGAAAATATGTCAGGGAATTTGAAGAGCGATTTGCTAAATTGACCGGAACTAAAGAGGCGGTCGCTTTAAGCAGTGGGACAGATGCTGATGCGTTAGCTTTAGCAGTTTTATATGATTTTGGAGCTGAACGAGGTGACGAGATTATTGTTCCGGCATTATCGTTTGTTGCCACGGGAAATTCAGTTCTACAAGCAGGATTTAAGCCGGTATTTGTAGATATAGAGCGACAAACATTAAACATTGGTCCCAAACAGATAGAAAAAGCAATAACCAAAAAAACCCGAGCAATAATGCCTGTCCATCTCATGGGCAAGCCTGCCAAAATGGATGAGATAAATAAAATTGCTAAAAAATATGAGTTATTTGTCATTGAGGATGCTGCTGAAGCTCATGGTGGCGTTTATAAGGGAAGAAATATCGGCACGACAGGTGACATGGCAGCTTACAGCTTATATCTTGCGCATATTATTACTACTATTGAAGGTGGTATTGTTACTACAAACAGAAAAGACTTTGCTGAAACTTTAAGGTCGTTAAGGTGTCATGGTCGCGCCTGCAAATGCAAAATATGTGTTGTAAATACCAGCTCCGGCTATTGTAAAAAAAGATTTGAGCATGGTAGAGATATAAGATTTATTTTTGAAAGAATCGGCTATTCTTGCAAAATGAATGAGATAGAGGCAGCCGTCGGTATCGGAAGCCTTAAAATGTACAAGAAGATTATTGATAAAAGAAGACATAATTTACTCACAATGATAAAAAGATTTCATAAGTTTAGTGAGTATATTGATACCATCCATGAACAAAAGGATGAAAAGATTGGCCCACACGCTTTTCCTATGATTGTTAAGGAAGGAGCCCCGTTTAGCAGAGACCAATTGGTTGATTATCTGGATAAAAATGGTATCGATACGAGGGATTTATTTACATCAATGCCTACGCAGTGTCCCGGGTTTTTCTTCTTGGGCTATAAATTAGGCGATTTTCCTAATGCCGAATATATTGGTAATAATGGATTACATATCGGAGTGCACCAGGATTTAAATAATGAGCATATTGACTATCTTGTTGATACGGTAGAAAGGTTCCTGGAACAGCATACAAAATAACCATGAAAAAAAATTCTTCAATATATGTAGCTGGCCATAAAGGTCTTGTTGGCTCTGCAATTGTGAAAAAACTGAAATTGCAAGGATACAAGAATGTTATAACCAGGACGCACAAAGAATTAGATTTGGTAGATAAGAAAAAAGCAGAAAGTTTTTTTGCAAAAGAAAAACCTGAATTTGTATTTTTGGCTGCGGCAAAAGTGGGCGGCATTTATGCCAATAACACTTATCCAGCTGAATTCATTTATCAAAATCTTATGATACAAACAAACGTGATTGATTTATCCTATAAGTATGGCGTTAAAAAACTTCTTTTTTTGGCCAGTTCCTGTATCTATCCTAAAACCTGCAAGCAACCGATTAGAGAAGAGTATCTTTTAACGGGTCCGATTGAGCTGACGAATGAGGCCTTTGCAGTTGCAAAACTGGCCGGCATTAAGATGTGTCAGGCATATAATCGCCAATATGGAACAAATTTTATATCTGTTATTGCTGCCAATGTTTACGGTGTAAATGACCGTTTTGATGAAAATGCCCATGTAATTTCATCTCTTATTAAAAATTTTCATGAGGCAAAAATAAAAGGTCAGGAGGCTGTCACAATATGGGGTAGTGGCAAGCCTAAGAGGGATTTTCTATACGTAGATGATCTTGTCGATGCATGTCTTTTTCTTATGAAAAATTATAACTCCAGCGAAATTATTAATGTTGGTACAGGTATTGAAACATCGATAAAAGAGCTGGCTGAATTAGTCAGACAGATAACGGGCTTTAAAGGAAAAACAATTTACGATGCAGCTAAACCGGATGGAAATTTAAGAAGATTTTTGGATTCAAGTAAAATAAAAGCACTTGGCTGGAAACCCAACGTAGTACTGAACAAAGGTTTAAGATTAGCATACAACTGGTATAAAGAACTCGGAAATTCTTAAGCAGGAGTGTGTACATTTAAACCAAAAGACAAACGGCTCCGTATAGTTATTTGATAAGGCTTTGATAAGGCTTTAACAGCGATCTCCGGGCCGATACCAAATGGATCGCCCATAGTGATTCCAAGAACAGGCTTCGTATCTTTCATGGTGTGAAATCTTCCCTTCGGCTTCGCTCAGAGGCTGCCCTGAGCTTGTCGAAGGGACAAGCCTGTGTAAGGTTCATGTCACTCATGGTTTTTCTGAGGGCTTGAACCAGAGTGACCTCCAAAGCTCCATTATGCCTTCGGACGAGGTACGGCGGGCAGGACTTTTAAATTCTTGTTGATAAGTTCTATTCTCTGTGCTACACACTCCGCGGAACGCAAGCCGTCCTGTGGTGTATACAACACGTAGTCGAGCATCTTCTCGACCGTTGTCGTGGCCACGTGCATCCGTGTGTCCGATGAGCCATAATAAACAAGCAATTCCCCGTTATTTCGGGCCACCCAGCCGCTGCTGAAGACCACATTCGAAACATCGCCGATTCGTTCTTCGCCTTGTGGCGCCAATAGATAACCACCTGGGGCGTGTGTGACTTTCCAAGGCTCATCGAGCTTTGTAATAAAGGCATAGAGGACGTATCGCAGGCCTGCGGCACACGCCCGCACGCCGTGGGCTAATTGCAGCCAGCCTTGGTTGGTTTTAATGGGAGGCGGTCCCAGCCCATTCTTGACCTCCTTAATGGTATGATACTTTCGGTCATCGACAATTGTTTCGTGGTCAATGACGGCGTGCGTAATATCCTCCGCCAAGCCCCAGCCGATTCCGCCGCCGGAGCCGGCCTCGATGAAACCTTCCTGTGGGCGTGTATAAAAGCCGTACTTATCATCAACGAACTCTGGATGCAGCACAACATTTCGCTGCTGTGGAGAATTGGTCTTTAAATCATCGAGCCTTTCCCACTTTTTAAGGTCTTTTGTACGAGCGATACCACACTGTGCAATCGCTGATGATAAATCCCCTCTAACAGCGTTTGGGTCCTTCCGCTCAGCGCAAAACAGGCCGTAAATCCAGCCGTCTTCATGTTTGGTCAACCGCATGTCATAAACGTTTGTCTCCGGGTCATCTGTTTCGGGCATCACAATTGGAAAATCCCAGAACCGGAAGTTGTCGATGCCATTCTGGCTTTCGGCTACAGCGAAGAAACTCTTGCGGTCGTATCCTTCCACACGAGCTATTAGACATATTTTGCCATCCAGCTCGGTTGCACCAGCGTTGAAGGCACTGTTGATACCCAATCTCGTCATCAGGTGTGGATTGGTCTGATGGTTTAAATCGTATCGCCAGAAGACAGGGGTATGCTCACCGGTCAGAACAGGATATTTGTACCGTTCTAAGATACCATCCCCACCTTCTATTCTAACATTACGGCGTTTGATTAGTTTTTTGTGATTGTCAAAAAGAGCCTTCACCTTTTTTTCGAATGCCTCTTTCTTCATTCGCTTTGACCTCACATTTAGATTATCAGGCAAACAGGTTATCAGGTAGTGGTTATCAGAATATCCTGCCCTAATTCATTTTGTGCGCTTCTTAAGAAATCGTTGACTTGACCTTTATCTATCATTGCCTGTGTTCCTCCGGAAAGTTTACTTGGTTGTTCGATGTTCGGCGTTCGGCATTCTCTGTTGTCTGTGTCAAGATCCCTCGGCATAGCAGCAAAATGATTACAAAATGAATTATTCTGCCCATTGCAGAATCTCGCTTAACCTATAATAGTTAATCTTTGTTTGTCACCTCGACCGAGGCCGTATGGCCGAGTGGAGAGGTCTGCCTACAAGGTAGATTTCTCCACTTCGCCCCTGTTTCTGTCTTCGACAGAAGACACAGGGGCTTCGGTCGAAATGACAGTGAGTCTTTTCTACAGAGCAATATCATTTCCAATGGCAGCATTATGCAAGAAAACAAGATATAGAATAAAAAATTCTGTCTCCTGACTCCTATCTCCTGTATTCTTTATCGGTGAGCTTAATCATTCTCCAGCTTATCATACCAGCTCTTCTTCAGGAAAATCGATGTGGCGACCAGAACCGCGACGGAAATCCACATGTTCCTGTAACTCCTGATGAGCAGGTATGTCGGAATCAAAACAAGAGTAAGCTGCCAAACGATGCCGACCGCTACGTTTATCATATCACGGCCAAAGTTCTTGTTCGGCCTAAAGCTGGGGTCTTCCCGCATCACCTTGTCGCGTATCGGTCTCCAGAACCCCCACGGCCGAATTTGCTTGTAGAATTTCTTCAGCACCTCTTCGTCATCCGGCTCGGTGACCAGACTGATCACAACCGAGACTATGGCACTTATTCCCAAAATCATCGGAAAGATGGCAATGTTTCTCTCAATGCCCAAAAACACCGGCTGGTTGAAGAATTTTGGCAGCAATAGCGCTGCAATAATCCCAGACATCATGCCGCCGAAGTAGCCCTTGCCGTTAAACCGCCACCAATACCACTTAAGCACATTCGGTGCTGTATAGCCACCCCACAGGCCCGCGACTATCCATTGGGTAATCTTATTGACCGATTCCGTCAAAAAACCGAATATTATGCCAACAATCACTATAAGAATCGAGCAGATATAGCTTGCATAGACGTACTTCTTTTCAGGTGCGTTGGGATTTATATACCGCTTGTATAGGTCGTTGACGACATAAGACGCTCCTGCGTTGATGGTCGACGTGAATGTGCTCATGAACGCTGCTAATAGCCCTGCCAATACCAAGCCGATCAAGCCGACCGGCAGGCAGTCGCGGATGACATTGGGCAGGACCTTCTCAGCATCAAAATTTGTACCCATTGCGGCAATTTGGTCTTTAAAGACGACAAATCCCAGAATTGTGATGCCGACGACCATCAGGTATCGTGGGAAAAACAGCACCAATGAGACAAATCCACTCATTTTTGCGGCTTCCTTCGGGCTTCGGGTAGAAAGGATTCGTTGCATATCATAGTTCGGAGCTGGGCCTGCCGCGCTGACGAGGATTCCCTTGAACATCATCAGCATAAAGAAGATGCTGAACAGTTCCCAGCCATCTTGTGCTATTCTCTCATTGAGTGCAGGGATGTGTTGCGACCAGTCGAGATTCAATTTCCAGCCGAAGAACAGGTTCTTCCAACCTGCCGGCACGGCGGCGTCTATCTGGGCACCTGTCGTTTTCTGGAAGGCGATAATAGCAATGAAAACAGAGCTTATTGTCATCAGGATATATTGAATCACGTCCGTCACCGTGACGCTTAGCATACCGCCGAAGATGACGTATATTGTAGTTACGCCCATCAGGATAATTGCATAAGTGTTGTCCGAGAGGTCCCAGGGCAGGAATATCCCCGCGAACTTGCCCATACCCCTGAAATCATAGGCGAGAAATCCGATAACGCTGACGAGTGCAAAGATAACGACACTGATATTCGATAGTCTGGCCCCAATACTATTGCCGAATCTTGTGTTTATCCATTCGGCGCCTGTCATCACGTTGGAGCGTCGTAGCCAGGTCGCCAAAAATATCATCAGGAATATCTGATTGAAGGTAGGCCAGACCCAGGGTATAAACGCTCCCTTCAATCCATAGACAAATATGGTCATCACAAGCCACATCGTGCCCGTGATGTCGAACATGCCGGAGGCGTTGGCTACGCCAAGGACATACCAGGGTACAACATTGCCGCCGAGAAAATAGGATTTGAGGTTTCGGCTGGCCATTTTTGACATCGCAAAGCCGGCTACCATAATGATGACAATATACACAACGATAATCCCTATATCGATCGGTTGAAGCAGCATATCGACTCCTTGTGAATTCGATTCTTGATGCTCGATATTCGTCAAATATCGAGGTTAGAACTCTATCACAGGCGGCTCGGTTGGTCAACCCCGTTAGAAATTTTAGAACGTTCGGATAAATTATTGATAAAGAGTTTGGATTTCTAATGGGGTCAACCCCGTTAGAGAATTTTTCTTGAAGACCGGAATATCCTAAGCTGGCTTCTCTAATGGGGTCAATCCAGAATCTTGACTGTCCGGCCTTCGTAGCCTGCCTTCGCCGAAGTTCATCCTTCGCAGTGCTACGGAGAATGGACGGCTACGCGCAGGTAGGTTACTACGGCGGAGAAGGCTCGTCAGACAAATAGAAAAGGGCTGCGGTGGAGCGTTACCACAGCCCTTTGGGTTGGTGAAATGTAACGGCCTTCGGTTCGTTAAAACCAGTTAATTTGCTTGTTTACATTTGCAAATGAAGACCAATCCGCCAGGATCAAGCAGACCAGGCTTACCGCAGCCGGCTCCGGTATAGGTTTTACACGGCGATCATCTAATTGTATTCTTCGCAAACCGGGATTAGTAAACAGTAATGTTTTGGTAAGTGGACCGAAACATGTAATAGTGCTGTTATCTGATAGACGGCAGCTCCACATTTGCGTGACGAATTCAGATTCATCGCTATCAAATGAAAATGTACCTGTGGCGGAGCTAACATATATGTGAAAAGAATCTGTGTTCGTAATCCGGTCAAATGATAGAGTGGTAAAAGGAGACTCGTGGATATAATAATTTGTTCCGGCAGGGCTGCGGCCATTACCTGCTATGGCGTTGAGCACAGTGACATCTGAGCCGTGTATGCTTTCAATATAAGCTTCAATAGTTTTGGCGTCGTTGCGAGTAAGCTGATTAGAATCGAAGCAGACATAGTAGGCGCCGGCCTCACTAACCAGCGCACATGTCACTGCAAAGAGAATGGTTAACGTCAGTTTAAATTGATTGCCCATTTACCCCCCCAATTCACAATTAGTGTATAGTTAATCCGGAAGCCAAATATATACAATAACTATAAACCGGATTTAACTATATATTTAATGGATGAAATCTTGAAAACACCCCCATTGCGATTTCAACCACCCCCCAAAACGATTGTGTATGTATTATATCGTATTAGCTAATAAAAGTCAATGTAATTTGGCTGAAAAGACCGGCAACGGCTAAAATTTCTTTTACAATATCATTTCTTAGCTTACAACAAAATAATTATAGGGTCTTAAATGGAGTTCAATTAACGACGTAAAATCCTTTTAGAATTTTGAATTCGTTCGACAAGCTCAGTCCTAAGGACTCCTTATGGAGGACAAGTTTATTTCGGATTTCGATATTCGAATTTCGGATTTTTTCCGGGGTTTTGATTAACAGAGGCCTGTCTTGAGCGTAGTCGAAAGAATAGTAAAATACATTCTAATTACGCAATAGAACAATTGATTAAGGGGCGAGGAAAATGTCGGATTCGCAGGAAGGCAATTCACAGCCTTGATATATATCGGTGTCACGAAGCGTAAATATATCGTCTTCTGAAAGGCTGGTAAAGCGCGTTTTTATAAATTCGACTCGGCCATCGCCAAACAAGACGTTCTGGCCGCGCCGCTTGTGATTAATGCTGTTCTGAGTTAGCAGGTCCCTGGTCAAACGCAGCCCTAAGGACTGGGAATAGTCGCGGGGCAGCTCTTCAAAGAGGGGGCTTAAATCAGCCATCAAGACCTTTCGGCAGATTAACTTGCCACTCGTAGAACTACCGCAGCTTATTTTGAAGCTATAGGTCATATATTCTCTGCTGGGGAAATCGTTATAATTCTGGGCTTGTAAAACATCAAGCTGGACTGTTTTGCCTTTACACGAACCGGGGCAAACAAAATTGACCGGCTTGATGTAGTCGTTCTTTACTAAAAGCCAAATAGGCCTGGTGTTGGAATGATTTTCTTTGCCTTGATAACCTACTTTCCACCACGGTTCACCTACGGCGGCGGCAAGAGTTGGCAGTTTGCCGTCGTGTTCGGAACTGTAGTTGTTAAGAGCCTGCCATATCTGCCGTAGCTGCAATTGGCATTGCTGCTGCCAGGATTTTTGACGAGCGTAGCTTGATATGGCACTGCTGTATGAGCTGACGAAAACTGCGCCGATGATTAACAATACTGCTGCGATTGCAATCCTTTTACCCCAGAAGCTACTTTTAGCGGCGGCTTTCCGAGTTGTTTCAGCCGCTATTAATTGCTCCAGCCTGTTCTGGCTCGAATTTGCAAGGTTACTAAGCCGCCAGATAGTGCGTTCCGCCAAATTATCTGGACATGGCTCAAGCTCTAAGCTATCAAGGGGCAAGAAAGAGGATTTGAGTTTTGTATAAAGTTCAGATGCTTCTTCGTTAGAGGAAATTAATGCTTCAGCTTCGGTGGTTTCTTCTTGTGATGTCAGGCCGATACAATAGTCGAATAATAGTTGTTTTTGCTGGTTGCTTAATGACCTCATTCGGTTTTTGGTCTCCTCACCGCTGCTTTCCAGTCTTTTGCAAAGCGAGCAACCGCTGTATGCAATCTGCTCTTCACGGTGCCTATAGGTATACTTAAAATCTGTGCCATTTGTTTGTAAGAAAATTTGTTATAATAAGCCAAAATCAATATTTCTCGCAAATTTTCCGGCATATTCTCTACAACCTCTGCAACCCTCGAAGAGACTTCGCCTTTTTCCAAATCTTCGTAAGGCATTGTGTTATCGGAAGTAAAGGCGTTCAGGACGTCATCGAAAGACATCTCCTGAGATTCCGATATAGTGCCTATCGGTATCGCGCTTATTCGCTGAGCTTTGCGTAGAGCGTCTTTAGCTTTATTGGCGGCAATGGTGAAAAGCCAGGGCCGCAAAGGCCGATTCGGATCGAAGCTCTCCCTGCTTGTAAATAATTGCAAAAAGGTCTCCTGGAATATATCTTCGACCAGGTCCTGCCGGTTAAGAAATTGTTTCAAGAACACATAAAGGCTGTTTTTATAGCGATTTACAATTTCACGAAATGCACCTTCATCTCCTGCCGCGTAGCGGTCGAGAAGCTCTGCATCGGTTGGTTGTTTAGAGATACGATTCATAAATTTTTTTAAGGTTTCAAAACAATTCCTTCGACTGCGCTCTGGACAAGATTATACCTGATTTGTCAATAAAATAAAACTTTTATGTGGACTTTATATTTGAACCGCTGGATTCGACAAGCCTGCCCTGAACCCAGTGAAGGGTCGAATGGGCTCACCACAGGGTTGCAGACTGTATGTTGATTTAGTATTATACCGATTGGTTTAGCCGATGTAGCTCAACGGTAGAGCACAGCTTTCGTAAAGCTGGGGTTGAGAGTTCGAATCTCTCCATCGGCTGTCGGTTTTGCAATTCAATCTCCGCTTGGCCGCTTTTTCCCAGATAACCCGTGACAAAAAAAGGTAGGATGGTTTTAGCCCATGCGGTTCATTTTGGTTTTGCGCGACGGGTGGCAGCCTCATCCCTTAGTCTAGTCAGGGACGCCTAATGGCGGGATGGGGATGGTTTCATCCTGACTTCTTTTTCCCAAATTTTATAAATTGCCTTAGATTAGTGGTCGATATAACAATAAACATCAAACCAGCGGATTTTCAACAAGGCTAAAGAGCAAAACGCGCTTTGAATTGCAACAAACCAAACAAGGATATAATGATAAACTTATATCGCGAAAGATAGAAGCTGGCCAGTGCATCAGAAGGTGTATGTTAAAGGAGCGGAGTTATGTGGACAATTTTATCTATTATTGCAGTCATCTCATTAATTGCTTTTTTCTCGCGTGGCCCTAATGCTATTTGGGGAGGAGCAACTGGCGGATTAATCATAGGTGCCATTATCGCTCTTGTACATGATGGCTTTGAATTGTCCACTATTTGGAAGGGAATTGTTATAGGAGTCATAATAGGTCTAATTGCAGGAATACCTGCTTTAATTGCGGAAATACTTCATAAACTAACAAAACATCTGGGGTAATCATTATATATACTGTGGTTTCAGGCGGATAAATTTTCAATTAGTCAGATGTTTAGAATCGGTTGAAGCGTTTTGCATATTATTATGTTGAAAGGTCAGTGAAATATGAAGCGTCTTCCAAAGCTCTTTAGCAGCGACGTCGACTGGCATAATAATGCCTGGGTAAACTATCGCTATCGTGGCCAAGTAATCTGCCTGTACGCCGAAGGGTACGAACGGGCTGCCAAGATTCTTATCGAACACGTTAAAAAAGGGCGGCAAAGGGATAATGATTTGCTTATTTATCCAATTGTATTCCTCTACCGCCAACATCTTGAACTTCGATTGAAGGAGATAATCAATGAAGGTCGTAAGCTACTCAAGAAGTCGGAGAACGGATATCCCAAGCACCATAAGCTTGATAGGCTCTGGCCGACTGCAAAAGGGATCATCCGACAAGTGTGGTCGCGTCTGCCAGACCCAAAGGAGTTTGACTTAATAGCTCATGTTATTCAGCAGTTTACACAGTACGATCCCCAGAGCATGAATTTTCGGTATCCTGACCAGGATGCCGCCCACGAAGATATTGCTACCTTGGATGTCATTAACATTCGTCAATTCGGTGATGTAATGGATAAAGTATCTTACTTCCTTGATGGAGTGAGCATTGGAATTTCGGAGCATCTGGACTCCATACAAAGTGCTCGGCAAGATGAACAGTACTACTTGGATTCTTAATAATCTGCTTCAAGATATTTACCTTATGGGCTGACGTTAAGCTTTTCGTTATACGGAAACAAGATAAACAATAGTTTAGGACGAGTAAAAAGGAGAAAAAAGATGACAGGAAAGTGCCCATCCTGCCAACAACTTATAGGAACAGTAAATGTCCAACCCATTGATGCTTACGAAGGAACTAAAACATGGAAAGCTGGAGTATTTACATGTCCATTATGCAGAAGTATTCTTAGTGTTTCCTTAGATGAGGGTTATCGAGCTCAATGGATTGTTGGCGAAATAAAAAAAGTAATAGCAAATACCAACCGATCTAGTTAGATTGTGTGACGAATAAAACTATTGGGGACGGTTATTTACTAATAGCTGGGGACAGTGCACATAAACCGTGATTACTACAAATAAACTGGAGTTATAAAATCGTGGAAAATATACAAGAGTTAATAGGATATCTCTCCAAAAAGCTTTATTCCGTTTCTCAGATTTATGCGTCTTTTGAGAGCGATCTAAAAAAGAATAAAATCAGTCTCATGAAAAATAAAATCAATCTTGCCAACAGCTGCTTATCCGAACAAGATATAGATCGAGCTTACAACCGCCTTGAGCACATTGATGGAAATCTTTTCCGGCAAGCCATGCTCATTATGGTATGCTCATTTTTGGAGGAAGCGATGAATCTAATAGGAGAGGCGGCTATATCAGACTACTCTGCGAAAATCAGCAAGAAAAGGAAGGTAAATTGGTTTGATAAGCGAAAGAGATTGTTCGAGGAAGTTGGCGTCTCATTCAAAGTAATTGAAGGGGAATGTGAGAGAATTAACGATCTTCGAATAATTAGAAATTGTATCGTTCATGCTGGTGGAAAAATTGATAAATATAGATACTCGGCACAAGTGGAAGAAGCTGTTGAGCGATTAAAGGAGATGGATAAGCACAGTAATATGAATTTGATCGAGATTTCGGCTGATAAATTCCTCCTATTGGGTGAGAGTATTATCCCGAAAGCAATTTTTGCTTCACAAAGAATCATTGAACAGTGCTCCAAAGCTAAATTCAGCAAGGCTTCAAAAAGCAGCGACGGGTGATGGTTGGCAGACTTCGGCGGGCTCCCTTCGGGTCTGAGCCTCAGGGTCGAAGACAATCGAGTCGCCACTGAACCCCATGCCTTTGTCCTCTCAATTTTTTGTAGATTTTTATAGATTTTTTATTCTTAAAATAGTCTATAAGTATATACGCATATACTTATATAGTACTGACCCAATTTTCAAAGAATACCTAAGTATCTTAGGTATTCTATAGAGCATCAAAATTAACAGTGTTGATTTTCTAATGGATTAGTGT
>Ga0315532_1000853_pt1 | contig 24033 bp, 17 predicted proteins | sample SalMarWE160370MG_FD_203082 | JGI IMG/M metagenome (GOLD analysis project Ga0315532, IMG submission 203082) | Salt marsh sediment microbial communities from the Plum Island Ecosystem LTER, Massachusetts, United States - Salt Marsh Sediment WE1603-70 ...
GAAGATTTATTGACTCCAGAGTCCGCTGAGGCTGCCACAAAGGCTCTGACCGAGGCACAGTCCCCAGAAAAGCAGGGGGAAGACCTGTTGAAGACGCGGACGGTGGAATTTGAACTCATTGCCAAGGAAGGTTCTAGAGTGTGGACTGAGAACAATATGAGGCTCCTGCTTGACCCGGATGGCCAGCGTGTTGGCATTTTGGGAGTCGCCCGCAACATAACCGACCGCAAGCAGGCGGATGAAGCGCTACGACACAGCGAGGAGCGCTTTCGCCGGTTTGTGCAAAGTGCACCCGATATCATCTTCCGGTGGTCGGTGGAAGACGGCCTTGAGTACGTCAGCCCCAGTGCTTCCAGGGTTACCGGATACACCCCCGAGGAACTAATAGCGGACCCAATGCTGGGATTTGAAATCGCTAAGGTAAGAGAGCTAAATACCGACGCAGATTACCAACAACTCGCAGTGGAAAGAGCCGCTCTACCCGCTAGGGAGGTTGCCTTCGCTCGGAAGGATGGAAGTGAGGCCTACCTGGACATACGGTGCGTACCCGTGGTGGACGATGAGGGAAGCCTGGTAGCTTTTGAGGGTATCTTGCGTGACATCACCGAGCGCAAGTGGGCCGAGGAGCAGCTGCGGCGGAGCGAGGAGTTTAGCTCCACGCTGCTGGCTAACGCCCCCAACCCCATACTGGTTATCAATCCGGACTCATCAGTACGATACGTGAATCCTGCACTGGAGGAGCTGACCGGGTTTACTTCTATGGAGCTTGTTGGCATTGGATCTCCATACCCCTGGTGGACGGAGGAAACACTTGAGGAAACCGGCAGAGACCTGGCGGACGCTATCACCAGGGGAGCACAGGGCCTTGAGCAACTGTGCCGGAAGAAGAATGGCGAGCGGTTCTGGATTGAGCTAACCTCCACGCCGATAATGAGTGATGGGGAGGTGAAGTATTACCTGGCAAGCTGGGTTGATATCACCGAGCGCAAGCGGGCCGAGGAGGCGCTCAGGCGCTCTGAGTATAAGTACAGGGGCGCAATTGAGTCAGCCAGGGACGGTATCCTGCTCGTTGATAACGACAGTGTAATACTGGATGCCAACAGGACATGTGTCAATGCAGTAGGCTATGAATATAAGGAGCAACTCATCGGCAGGAGTGTTTACGACATTGTCGCTAGGGAGACGCCTGAAGATATCCAAGAGCGCGTAGGCGAGATGTTGAACAAACAGGGCTACATTACCAACGTTGAGCTTATGGCACATTCCAGGGATGGGAGGGAGATTCCGGTAGAGGTAAACATCTCGCAGGTAGTTGATGAGAAAGGGCGGCCCACTGGGGCTATCATTGTTATTAGGGACATCACTGAGCGAAAGCGGGCAGAGCAGGAAATTCTACGCTATACCAAGAGCCTGGAGACGCTCCATACCATCAGCGCCACGGTGAGCCAGACCCTGGACCTGGATGAGATGCTGAACAGCGCCCTGGAAAAGGAGCTCGAGGTTATTGAGATAGATGCAGGCTATATACATCTCTTTGATAAGGAAAAGGGCGAACTTGTCCTGAAGGCCCATCGGGGAGTATCTGAGCAGCACGTTGCATCTATAGAAAGATTAGAGGTGAGTGAGGAGGCTATGGAGCGCTGGCAGAAATATCCCGAGCCTGCCTTCAACACGCGCCTGATTCTAACCGAGAGTGCCCGCGATGTAGTGACGCCTGCAGCGAGAAAAGAGGGCGTGGCAACCAGTGTGTCAGTGCCCCTATGGTCCAAATCCGGGATGCATGGAGGTTTGACCCTTATCAGCCGCACACCGCGTCGCTTCTCGCCGGAGGAGTTGGAACTCCTCAAAGCCATCGGCAATGAGATAGCGGTGGGCATAGAGAACGCTGGGCTACTGGAAAAGACGAGGGAGCTATCGGCGACTGATGAACTGACCAGGCTGTTCAATCGCCGCCAGTTCTACGACGTGCTTGAGAGTGAGATGAACCGCATGCAGCGCTATGGTGGCTGCTTCACCCTGGCAATGCTCGACCTCGATGACTTCAAGGAATATAACGACAGGTTTGGGCACACCAATGGCGATGCCGTCCTGAGGTCTCTTGCCCAGATGCTCAAGACAGTATTGAGGAAGCCCGACATGGCTTTTCGCTACGGGGGCGATGAGTTCACCATCATCCTGCCGGAAACGGACGCTGTAAAGGCGAAGAACATTGTGGACCGTATCAGGTCAAAGAGGTTGAAAGGGCTTAAGACCGATAATGAAGGTTTGGAACCCTGTCTCGGGTTCAGTGCTGGAATCGCTCAATTCCCTGAGAATGCTGAAACGGCGGATGGCCTGGTATTCCTGGCCGACACTGCCCTATACCGTTCCAAGAGGGGGGGAGGAAACAAATCTACACTGGTATCTGACTTAGGGGATCTGCCATCAGACATAATAGACAGTGCGACCATGGACCAGGTATATGCCTTGGCGGCAACGGTAGATGCCAGAGACCCACATACCTACGGGCACTCGAAGAGGGTCGCTACAATATCGGAAATGATAGGTAAATCAATCGGGCTGTCAATAAGAGAATTGGCCGACCTACGCGCTGCTGCTCTCCTGCACGATATTGGTAAGGTGGGCGTCCCTGACTCAATCCTCACTAAACCTGAGAAGCCAGAGGAAAATGAATGGAAAATACTAAAGAAACACCCTGTTGAAGGGGCAAAGATCGTTGGCTATGTAAAGGAACTGGAGAGGTTAGTGCCCCTAATCCGGCACCACCACGAGTGGTATGACGGCAGCGGCTATCCAGATGGACTGAAGGGCGAGGCTATACCCCTCGGCGCTAGAATCATAAGTGTAGCTGATGCCTATGACACCATGACCACGTCGCGTCCCTACAGGGATATGGTATCTCAGGACGAGGCTTGCGAGGAGCTCACTAGATGTTGTGGAACCCAGTTCGACCATCAGCTTGTTGACGCGTTCCGGCGGTCTCTGAATGAGGCTACCGTGCCGGCTGCTACCCAAAAGAGTTCGCATCTGTAGTCCCGGCATACCGACAATTCCATATATGGTATTTGTAATGTAACGAAGCATATCTACAATAGCGCATAGTATTTATTTGCAACTTAAGGCTCTATCCCGAGAAAGGCAAACCACGGGAAACCGTGGGACGCAAAGCCACGGGTCTGAGGTCGGGAAGATTCAACCAAGTGATGGCCGGGCTGCCGAAGAGAGAGCCGATTACTATGAGCCTTTCTCGTTGGAGAAGGGCTCGTATGATTTAAACAGGATGAATGACCGAGATAAGACACAAGAGCAACTAACAAGCGAATTGGCGGGGACGCGCCAATTAGTTGCTGAATTGCAAGCGTCAGAAGCGGAACGCCAGCGGGCGGAGGAGGCCTTACAGGAGTCCCAGGAACTGTCGCGAGGTCTGCTGGAGGCCGCAACGGTTGGAACCTATATTGTTCAGGATGGGAAATTCCAATATGTCAACCCCCAGTTCGAACGAATAACCGGCTACAAAAGAGATGAGGTTTTGGGTACATATTCTCTCGACTATGTTCACCACGACGATAGAGAGGTAGTCCGAAACAAGGCAGTAGAGCTTCTGAAGGGTCAGAGTAGGCTATCTTATGAGTTCAGGTTTATTCACAAGGACGGTAGTCCATTGTGGATTCTGGAGAGGGTCGCCTCTATCGAGTACAAAGGAAGGCCGGCAGCCGTCGGAAGCTTTATGGACATCACCGAGCGCAAGCAGGCGGAAGAGACGCTATATGAAAGCGAAGAACGCTTCAGAGCGCTTATCGAGAACGCCCGTGACGCTATTGGCATTATTGATGCTGAGGGAATAATGGTCTACGAGAGCCCCTCCGTTGAACGAATACTGGGCTACGGGCCAGAGGAGTTGATTGGCAAGTCCGTGCTTGACCTTATCCACCCGGATGATCTGCCCGAAGTCAGTGCCAAGTTTATCGAGATCCTTGGTAACCCTACGGTGGGTGGGTCAATGCAACTGCGTCTTCGACATAAGGATGGCTCGTGGCGCTGGTTGGAAGGTTGGGCCAACAATCTCCTCGACAATCCCCGGGTGCAAGGGATTGTTGCCAATTATCGTGACATCACCGAGCGCAAGCAGGCGGAGGAGGCGCTGCACCAGTCAGAGGAAAGGCTCAGGGCGCTGATCGAGAACGCCCCCGACTCGATTCATATCCATGACCTTGATGCCAGGTTCATCGATGCCAATAAAAAGTCAGAGGAACTGGTGGGCTACTCCAGAGACGAGCTGGTGAGCAGCAATTTTCTTGAGGTAGGACTCCTCCCAGAGGAATATATAGCCAAGGCTGCTGAGCTTCTGGAGAGAAGTAGGAGAGGCGAACCGACAGGCCCTGACGAGCTGGAGCTCATCAGGAAGGACGGCTCCCGGATCACGGTGGAGGTATCAAGCTTCCCGGTGCGAAGAGGGGACCGCGTCGAAGTGATCAACATCACAAGGGATACAACCGAGCGCAAGCGAGTGCAGGAGGAGATGCTGCGCCACAGCAAGCGTCTTGAGGCGCTAAATGCCATCAGTGTTGCGGTGAGCCAGAGTCTGGACTTGAACGAGATGCTGAACAGCGCCCTGGAGAAGGTGCTCGAGGTTGTCGAGGTAGAGGGAGGCTATATTCATCTGTACGACAGGGAGAATAGGGAGCTGGTTCTCAAGGCGCACCGCGGTGTGTCTGAGCAGTATGTTGAGGCCATAGAAAGGATGGAGCTGCGTGAGGAAGCTATTGAGCTCTGGCATGAGTACCCCGAGCCTGCTTTCAGAGCGAATAAAATCATAACCGAGGAGGCAAATGCAGCAGTGACGGTGGCCGAGGAAGCAGAAGGCTCTGAACTCTTCCTGGCAATCCCTCTGTGGTCCAAATCCGGGATGCATGGAGGGCTAACCCTTGTCGGCCGCACACGCCGTCGCTTCTCCACCGAGGAGTTGGATCTTCTTAAGGCCATCGGCAATGAGATAGCGGTGGGCATAGAGAACGCCAGGCTAGTTGAGAAAATGAGGGAGCTATCGATAACCGATGAGCTGACCGGGCTGGACAATCGGCGCCACTTTTATGAGGTCATTGAGGCTGAGATGGGTCGCACGCAACGCTATGGCCACAGTTTCTCTGTGGCAATGCTCGACCTCGATGGGTTCAAAGAATACAATGACAGGTTTGGGCACACCAATGGCGATGCCGTCCTCAGGTCCCTTGGCGAAGGCCTCAGGTCGTCGTTGAGGAAGAGCGACATGGCCTTCCGCTATGGCGGTGATGAGTTTACCATTATCCTGCCCTCAACGGATGCTGACAGAGCTAAGAAGATTGTTGACCGTATCAGGTCAGAGTGGTCACAAGCGCCTATAATGAAGACTCTCCTGCAGGAAAGCCGTTTTGGGTTCAGCGCTGGAATCGCTCAATTCCCAGAGAATGCAGAGACGGCGGACGGCCTGGTCTTCCTGGCTGATACTGCCCTCTACCGTGCCAAGAGAGAGGGAGGATACAAGACTACGCTTGTATCTGAACTGGGAACACTCGCATCCGGTGCCATAGATAGGGATACACTGGACCATATCTACGCCCTGGCGGCTACAGTGGATGCCAGAGACCCGTATACCTACGGTCACTCGAAGAGGGTCGCTGCCATATCGGAAATGATTGGTAGAGCCGCACGGCTATCACGAGATGAACTGGCACAGCTACGCGGTGCTGCCCTGCTACACGATATTGGCAAGGTGGGGATACCTGACGCAACCCTGGGTAAGCCCAGCACGCTAACAGACGGCGAATGGGAAATGATTAGGAAACATGCTGCCGAAGGGGCAAGAATAGTAGGTCATGTTAAGGCACTGGCAGCGTTGGTGCCTCTAATCAAGCACCACCATGAATGGTATGACGGCACAGGCTATCCAGACGGGCTTAAGGGTGAAAGAATACCCGTTGGCGCCAGGATCATAAGCATAGCTGATGCCTATGATACTATGACCACCCGCCGCCCTTATAGGGAACCCGTTTCCCAGGAGGAGGCACTCGGGGAGCTCAGACGGTGCTGCGGCACGCAGTTCGACCCTATCCTTGTCGGGGTGTTTGGGGAGGCGATCAGGGGGGCTGTCTGGCGGGGCCCAGAAAAGAAAAAGTCCCCATCTTTAGCTAGAAAATAGTCCCTGGGAAGTCCTCCCTCCCCTGGCCCAACGTAGCGTCGCCACTCAATCTCTCTGGGGGGTAGGTTGGAGCATCCGCTCCAACCCTACCTTGAGCAGATGATCAAGGCTAACCTATTTTGGTAAGCGCCCAGATATGATCGGGGCAACTATAAATGAACGGGGGTGAGAAATGTAGTTGACCAATTCATTGGGCGTGCGGGCATATGTCATTATAAGTAAGGGCGGGTTTGAACCCGCCCCTACAATTGGTTTCGCAAGGAATGGGCGCTTTGTTACTACCAGTGGCTATATATCGAGGTTCTTTACGCTCTTGGCGTGGGCCTGGATGAAGGCTTTTCTCGGCGGCACCTCGTCCCCCATGAGGGTCTCGAAGATCTTGTCCGCATTGACTGCATCGGACACATTTACCTGAAGCAGGCTCCTCGTTTCGGGGTTCATGGTTGATTCCCATAGCTGCTGGGCAGTCATCTCCCCCAGCCCCTTGTAGCGCTGAATATCCACCTTGCCCTTAGCTTTCTTCGCCAGCGTTTCCCTATCCTTCTCCGTATAGACCCAGTGCTTCTCCTTGTCGGCACTGACACGGAACAGGGGTGGCTGCGCGATATACAGGTGGCCTTCATTGATAAGCTCCGCCATATGGCGGAAGAAGAAGGTGAGGAGCAGGGTACGGATATGAGCGCCATCGACGTCGGCGTCGGTCATGATAATGATGCGGGCGTAGCGCAATTTCGACAGGTCCATCTCGCTGTCAATGCCGGCTCCCAGGGCGGTAATAATGGTGCGGATCTCGTCATGGGCCAGCATCTTCTCGGGCGATGCCTTTTCCACATTGAGGATTTTTCCCTTTAACGGGAGAATAGCCTGGAAGCGACGGTCTCTGCCCTGCTTCGCCGAGCCTCCAGCGGATGGACCCTCCACCAAGTAGATTTCGGACTTTGATGGGTCCTTCTCAGAACAATCGGCGAGCTTGCCGGGGAGGGTGCCGCCATCGAGTGATTTCTTTCCGATCACCAGGTCGCGCGCCTTTTTCGCTGCCTCACGGGCGCGCGCTGACGTAAGGCACTTCTCAATAATCCGTTTAGCGTCTGCGGGATGCTCATCCAGGTACTGTGACAGGCCTTCTACCACTACCGACTCTACGTGGTTCTTAACCTCGGGATTGCCCAGCTTTCCTTTTGTCTGCCCCTCAAACTGGGGTTCGGCAAGCTTAACGCTGACGATGGATACCAGTCCCTCTCTGGCGTCTTCGCCAACCAGGTTGGCATCCTCCTCTTTCAACAGCTTGAACTTTCGCGCCTCATCGTTTATGACGCGGGTGAGGCCGGAGCGAAACCCGGTGAGATGGCTTCCACCATCCTGAGTATTGATACAGTTGGCAAAGCTGAGGGCGGTCTCGGCGAAACCTTCGTTATATTGAAGGGCAACTTCAACCTCGGTGCCATTCACTTCCCTGGACAGATAGATAGGCTTATGGAGGACAGACCTGTTCTTGTTCAGATAGCGGGCAAAGCTGGCGATGCCCCCCTCGAAGTAGAAAGCTATCTCTCGGTCTGACCTTTGGTCTCGAAAGCAAATCTCCAGCCCCTTGGTCAGATAGCACATCTCGCGGAAGCGCTGTGCCAGGGCAGCAAAGTCATAATTCACGCTGCCGAATATCTCCTCATCGGCGAGGAAGGTGGTGATCGTACCTGTATCCGACGTCTCGCCCACCTGCTCTACTCCGTTCTGGGCTATGCCGCGGCAGTACTCCTGAGAATAAACCTTGTCGTCTCGCCTGACATCAACCTTGAGCCATGAAGAGAGGGCGTTTACCACAGAGGCGCCAACCCCATGGAGGCCTCCTGAGACCTTGTAACCCCTGCCACCGAACTTAGCCCCGGCGTGGAGCGTGGTCATAACCGCCTCTAAGGCCGAAGTGCTGGTTACCGGGTGAATGCCAATGGGGATTCCTCTTCCATTATCGGCCACCTCAACCCGGCCGTCATCAAAGATGGTAACGGTCACCCTGTCGCAGTAGCCTGCCATCGCCTCATCAATGCTGTTATATACTATCTCATACACCAGGTGATGAAGCCCTTTTGGCCCGGTGCTGCCAATGTACATACCAGGGCGGCGGCGCACCGCCTCAAGTCCGCCCAGTACCTCGATGTCTTCTGCAGTATAGTTATTCTCTTCCATTGTCATTCTGTACGCTACGCAGTATTTCCAATGAAAAAATAAAGCTTCGCCGAGGCCATAAATTAGCTATAGCGAAGCCACATAAGATAATTGTCAGGATATAAGTTGGGTACATCATAATATTATAACACATATGGGCGCTCCTGTGAAGCTGATGACTTGTGCTTTATCTTCCATCGGACAAAGTTCAGGAAGGGCAGAAGCTCAGATTTTTCCTCCTCGGTTAGCTGAGAAAAAGGGTCAGCCAGGAATGGTGGTGGTTCCTCTTTGAGGGAAGCGACGAGGTCCATAGGTATTCGATCCAGGCACTTGCACAGGTCAACGTAGCGCACGCCATATACGCTTGCCCACATACCAAGCTTGCCGTCTTTTGGCTTCCTCTTGCCTTGCTCCACCTGGTATACAAAGCCTGCTGTGACATCCAGATTCTTTGCGATGTCCTCTACCCGAGGTAGCCGACCCGTATGTTCGTCGCGTAGCCTGCTTCTTGCATCTCGAAGCAGGTTGCCAAGCTTGGGGTAAGTATATCGCTTGGACGGATTCTTCGGTTTCATAACGTTTATTATTATACCAAATTGTGCAAAATGTCAAGTTGAAGTATTGACATTCTAAACCAAATGGTGTAAAATGCAAAATACCACCCCCACCCGAGAGTAGTTCTGCGTCCTTCCGCCGAAGGACCCCAGACCGCCGACAGAGGGGTCGCCTAAAGCGACCCCTCCGTGTGTCCTTCACTTGTGAAGGATAAGCGAAGCAACCTTCTTTGACATCCTTCAGCGGGTAGCCTTAGGCTACTCATTGTCTGGTTCCTTCGAGTATGACTTTGGAGCCTGTATTTAAATAAAGTATTAGAGCTAATAGGGATATCTTGGTAATCTTGTCTGTGGTGTTGTTCCATCGTCCTGATAAATGGCGAAACTGGATAGCGCCTACGCCTGCGATAGAGATGTAGTCCTTCTCAGTACCGGCCTCGAGGTTTTGTATCCATACTACGGATGGTGCGAAGTGTGTAGAGTCTACCGTGGCAACTACTGCGTATGTATAGGACATGAAAGTTGTTGTTGTAACCGTTGATCCACTTGCCAATATTTCACGGATGTCATAATTAGGTCCAGAATCATCATTAAATCTTAGGGCTATCGATAGGACGCCAGGGTAGGTACGCTGGCAAAAGATAGTCATGCGGAAGGCATTAAAATCGGTAGGTATATTGGTGAAGTCGATGGTTGACGCTGCTGCGGTTAGAGTCTTGGATTCTATTAGCTCCCAGGCGGTATTTCTAAGAGGGACGGGGGCTGACGCTACGACGGCAACTACGATGGCATCGTTGGGGTTGGACTCGTCGAGGAAGAGGACGGCGCAGGTGCGGCCGGCGAGCATCTCGGAGGGTGGGATAGCGTGAGATACGGGGACGGCCTGTAGCCAGGCAGAGAGGCTGCCAACTATCTGAACAGTTGCATTATAGGTGGTGGCATCGAATGACTTGATAATACCTTTTTTGATCATTGTAATCCCCCTTCAGAGGTGTGAAGGAATCCTTCCTTTACAAAGCTGAAGGAGAGGACTCCCCCAGCCCTCATAGTTTTAATCCCCCTAACTCCCCCTTTGATAAAGGGGGAGTTTATGGCGCTCCGATTTTAGTCATTGTAATCCCCCTTCTGAGTTGTGAAGGAATCCTTCCTTTACAAAGCTGAAGGAGAGGACTCCCTCAGCCCTCATAGTTTTAATCCCCCTAAATCCCCCTTTATCGAAGGGGGAGTTTATGGCGCTCCTAAAGCTAGTTTCAGGGTATATTTGGCCATGGAAGGTGCCCCATGTATGGTTTAAGGCTAAAACACGTCGTTTTGAGGCGTCTAGGCCTGCCTGAGGAGATGAAATGCCGATAGCATCGTAGAGGTCCTGGCCACAATTCATCGGGACAAGAATGTGGCCGCCTTGGGCTTCCATCTCGGCTTCCCTCAAGATTCCCTGACCTCGCTGATGGGCTTTCTCTGTGGTATCTAGATTCATATCGCGGACTTGGGACAGTCGGTCGTGGACTTCTTCGATTGCATCCCAGTTCCAGTCCTCGGTCATCAGGTCATAGCCATATACCTGGGCTCTGTTAGTGGATTGGGCATTTTGTCGATAGGACCCCTCGATTATTTTGTGATATCCTTCTGCTGCAGGACCATAGCTGTAAGAAGTGGTGTCACTTGATAGGAGGTTTATGAGGTAGGCGGTGTCGGTGACAAACATAATGACATCGGGAACCATATCGAGAAGGTGGCGAACGGCAGTGGCGCCACTCTCGCTGGGGTGAATGGTGAAAGCCGGGTACTGGAATATCGCATTTGAATATGAGAATGAGGAAAACTCCAAGCCAGCCCGGGCGAAGAGGAATCTGAGGAGCTGGAAGATATTGCTATCGCCTCCTTCAGCTGAAGAATTCCAGGTGAACTGCCTTCTGGCGCGCCAGCGGTTTAGCAGCGACCATCCGTCGTGGGCATAGAGGATGAACTCACTCCGCCCTCCCTTGGTGACATACTCCCAGCCATCGATCCAGAAGGCGGGCGCCAGTGATGACTTGGCGCCTTCGGTGGTGTGATAGCCGAGGTATAGATTTAATTTTGAGCTGAGGCTAATAGGGGCGAAGGAACCGAAAGCAATTGAATTGAAGCGGCCATCATCGTTGCGCAGGGTTAGCTCCAGCCGTCCTGAGAAGGGATGTATCTCGGACCTCATCTCGATAACATCATCGGTGACATCGACCCAGGCTGGGGAGATGGGTGCCCGCCAAACTCCGTAGGGGGCGCAAAGCCAGGCATATCCTTCACCTTGTGAAGGATGGTAGGTGAGCGCCACACCATATATGCATGATAGATTGAGAGGGACTGGCTCGCGCCACAGGTTTGATATGAAATCAGCGTTGGGCAGGGAGTGCGACCAGTAGGGGCGGGAATATGCCTCTGTGCCGTTGTATTGCTCGACAAAAAAGACCCTGAAGACGTCGGGCATTTCAAGGGAGGGGGCAAGGAACTCAATATCTGAATCCGTGCTGGCGATGGTTATCTCCCTAAGGCCTGACCAGGAGTCGGGAGGCATGCTATATCCGTCGCCAAGTACGCTCGTCCAAACGCCTGGACTATAATCATTATCCATGCCGGTGATCACCACGTTCCAATCTCCGTTGTAGGTGACGGCGATGCCGGTGATTGAGCCCAGACTGTTTGTCCATGCTGCGGCTGCCTCCCATATGCCGTTGATGCGCCTTCGCCTGTAGAGAGAGGTGCCGTTTGAATATAGGACTATGGCATCTCCACTGGGCTTGAAGCAGGCAGCCACGCGGTATTCGCTATGAGAGGTGCCGATATAGTTCATCTGAATCGGATCTCCCCAGGTCTCGCCATAGGTGCTGCTCTCGCGGCGCCTTAGCCAGCCGCTGCTCTGGATCCAGAAGGCAAGAACCTCAGCGCCATGCGAGCAGATGGCGACATCGGAGCCGGTGTAGCCCCAGTAATACCACTGGGAGAAGTCGCTGCCGGGACCGGGGTCTGGGGTGCGCTGGCGGTAGATACCTCCTCCTCCCCTGATGCGGACCAGGCTGCCATCCCCTGGCATGGTGGCATCGTTGTGGCAATCGGGCTCTTCACCAGTGTACAGCCTGCTCCAGTTAAAGCGGGCAGCGGCGCCGATCTTCTCGACCACCTCGACCCTGACATAGGGCTTTGCCGAGGGGCTCTTCTGGGCGGCCAGCAGGGCGCTGTGAAGAGATCTCATGTTTACTCTTGACCTTTCTATCGTAGGGTAGGTTGTCGCCAAAGGCGACTCGCCTCTGGCGAGGAGCATCTGCTCCAACCACGACTGACTTTTCTGTGTCGTTGCGAGGCCTGTTCCAAACGGAGTGACAGAACGGGCCGAAGCAATCCCGGCTTGGAGGGGAGGGGATAGATTGCTTCCCCTTCACGTTGTGAAGGGTCGCAATGACACAAAGTGTGGTGTTAGTGGCTGCGATTGAACAGGTCGGTGGCTGCGGCGATCGCCTCGCTGAACTCGCTACCAACCCTTTTGACGGCATCTACCAGCTCGTTTTTCTCCTCCTGGGAGATGCTGGGGTCCTCGAGGGCTTTTTGCATGCTCAGGCCACAAAGGCCGAGGGCAACAACAGCCTCAGAGCCCTCTTTGAGGAGCTTCATTCCCTTCCTCCACTTCACTCCTATCCTTCCGAGAAGGACTGAGATAATGCCCAGTAGGGGCACCAGGATAGCTACTGCGATTTCCCATGCGTTCATGATTGCCTCCTTTCGTTTATTCCGTTCACCCTGTCCGCCTTGCGGACTCCGATATTTCGTTCGGAGAGCCTGTCGAAGGATGGGCGTTTTTTCCCACCCTCCCTGGGATGTTTATTCGGGGATACCCCTCTTATTCCCCTCTCCCTTGACGGGAGAGGGCTAGGGTGAGGGTGACTGTTAGTTCCCCCTCCCTCTCACTCCCTCCCGCCAGGGGAGGGAGGATTAGCTCTCTGCCTCGCCTGCCCTGATATATAAATCCTAGAGACGCGCAGGCTCCAGCCAGAAGGGAGATCACTCGCAATCCGTTCGACCTGAGCCTGTAGAAGGGTGAATGTTCTGTACCTCCGCTAGATTAGCGCTAGCAGGGTGTCGGGCACAGGTTTGTCGGCCTTGCGGTAGTGGTTCGCCAGGTGACGTGCTGCGGCGATGATCTGCTCGGGCGATGCTTTGACGCGCTCACCTCGGTAGCCACCGGGTGATAGAGCTGCTACCGCGGCGGGCATGCGGTCCCAGTCAACGGTCTTTTCGATATCCAGCTTGCCTTTGAGGGAGCGGAAGATGGCTCTGGTATGATGGGGTAGCTTCCAGGTATCGGCATCATCAGGGTCCCCCACAATGGCGAATGCCTCCTTGGGCAAGCCCTCTTTGGTCTTTGGCAGTCCCTCTTTTATCCTTCGCCCTGGCTCAGGACGGGCTTTGCCGTTGGTCATTTTGTCCTCCTTTGGTTTTAATCCCCCTAGATCCCCCTTTTCTAAAGGAGGAATTTCGACTCAATGGAGAGGGTGATGTTACGGGCCCGGGTCGGTGGACACGCTTGTTATTGGCGTGGCTGGGGTGTAAAGCCTGTTTTGCCTCACCCTGCCTTTTCGCCCCAGCCTTTTAAGCTCCCTCCTGAAGTGGGATATCTTCTGCTGTCCCTGTGTCGAGAAAAGGGCGGGCGTTTCGGTGCCCCCAAGGTTGACCTGGTTGATGGCGAAGGCAGCCCACTCCACCATGGCATAGCCCGCTGCGCCGATGGCGATGAGGTCCTCGAATCTGGAGGGGATGGTGGATGTCTCCGCATCCAGGGTGTGTAGCTTGCCATAGTAGATATAGCAATTGGAGCCATCGGGGACATCATCGCCCAGCAGGGTGAGGGTGTCTTGCCAGATGGCGAAGCGCTGATAGCTCCTGGGGAACTTATCTACCGGGTACTCCATCGCTTCGACCGTGATTCTGTCCGACAGGCTGGATATGTCGATCTCCCTTGAGCCTTCCGTAGTCGGTATGGTGGCTTTCTGCTCGTAGGGGGTGGCATCGGAAAAGTCCTTTACGGCATGGGCGATGTGGCGGTCCAGCTCGTCGTCTGACCAGCGATAGTTTGCTGCGTCCTCATCATGAAGATCTCGGCGGACATTGGCTCTCATGTCAGTTAGGTTCATTCTATTCTATCCTCCTAAATCCCCCTGGATCCCCCTTTACAAAAGGGGGTGTTATCAAGATACCCCTTTGGTGGAAAAGGGGGTTTTTAAACGCTAGGCAAGCGGTCTGACGCCGATCAAGCGTGCCAGCTTTACCGTGCTGAACAAGGCAAGGCCGACATACCACTTGATACGGGTGCGGGTAGCATCCTTGGTTTCGAGCTGACCTACACGCTCGACCTGTATGCTACCTGGGGCGGTGAGTCCACAAAGGGCGCCCTCGCCCATCTGGAAAGCGTAGATGGTGGAGCAATCGCTGGAGGTGCCAACTACCTTGTTGTCGGCTATCCAGTCGTTGATGGCGACCGGGATGCCGTTGTACAGCTCGATGAACCTCCCCCACTCATCGCGCTCCACCTGTAGGTAGGAGCCAGCCGCTCTCGATAGCTGGTTTAAGCTTCGGCGGCTCCTGCGGCTCATAAGTAGTAGGTCTGGTTTACCACCCTTGACCATGTCTATGAGCTCATCCAGCTTATCCAGGGTTAGGGAAGCGCCGTTGTCGCCCATGGATACGCTCTGGCCGGTGCCCTGGCAGATTTTGTCGATGCCCTCGAAGTCCTTTGAGCCGACGGTGCCCAGGCCATTGATGAAGGTATCCTCGAACTCATGCCTCACCGCCTTGGCATTTAGCTCAATGACCGCTGCCTCGACATCCTGGAGGTTGGAGCGGGTAGCCTTAATGAAGTTATCGACATCGGCATTGGCTCCCACGATCTCCAGTCCAGCGGTGACCTGTTCGAAGGTCGGTGCGGTCTCGGCACCCCAATCCTCGTTCTCGTCATACCAGGCGACGGTAGGCAGGGTGCTCTCGCGGTTATAGGTCAGGCCGTTGCCCACTATTTCGATGAAGGGCAGCTTCTGCAGTACGGGCGATTCCTTGATGATGGTCTCGATGACGCCGATTAACAGGACATCATTTGAGAGTTTGGATGCTTCGGCAAGTGTGATAGCCATTATTCAGTCTCCTTTCTGATGGCATATTCGATTTTCTCGCGGGCTGACATGGAGGAGAAGTCGGGGGATGAACGCTCCGGGGCGCCAGCGGGTACCGGAATGGCTTTTGCCTGCTCACTAAGAGAGGCTTTCACCTTGGTGACCAACGCCTTAGACATCTCGAGAGAGGCATCGATATCGGCGATTGATTCACCGGTGATCATCTCCGCTGGGACGTCAGAATTGGCGGCGGCCACACTCTCGCGATACCTGACGATGGCTGATCCTAGAGCCTCGGATGATTCGGCAAGCAAATGCTCCTGCTCATCGATCCTGGCTCTGGCTGTAGCTAGCTCCTGTTCCTTGGCAGAGATTGCTTCGCTCTGGCTCGCAGTGACAGCCTGAATCTCGCCGAGCTTTGCGTCTCTATCACCAAGCTGAGCATTGAGGTCTTTGACCTGACTATTCGCTGCTTCCAGATCTGCCTTGATTGCTTGGACTTCTTCCTCGTTCACTTTGTTCTCCTTTCTTTTTAATCCCCCTGAATCCCCCTTTATCAAAGGGGGAATCTGGCGGAATATTTCTCAGCGTCTTCTCCATCGGGGGCAAAAGCTCTCACACACTCTCTGCCCCTTCGACCTTGCTCATGGCAGGCCCGCTGGAGCGGGCGTTAAGCTCTCTATTCATCTGGAGAATCCTTTTTCTCTCCTCCAACCAGTCGTCGAATTCGGTTTCGGGGTCTGGGATTCCCATCTCCTCCATGGCTCTTTTTCGGGAATGGACGCCGCTCTGGATAAGCTGCACCTCGTTAGACACCTGGCGCTGGCGGTCGAGAGGGAGTACTGGCCCCCAGATGATGCGGTGAGACAGCGGGCCGAAGCTCACACCAGTGAATCTCTCTATCAGGGCGAGGACCATCTCGTTGCGCCTCTTGTACACCGCGGTGCGAATGAGGCGCTTTCGCCTTACCTTCTGGAGGAGGGGCTGCATCTCGATCTCCAGCGCCACGCCCGAAAGGTCCCGCTCGGTGGTGCCGAAGGCCGCCCTAGGTGACTCGGAGATGTCGTGCAGGGTGCGATACAGCAGTTCGATGTAGTCAATATGAAGCCTTACCCCTCCCCCCTGTAGCAGGTCGAGGAGGTAGGCCCTGGCGTCCTCGGGGATGTTCCACACCGCCCCAGGCTGCACCGCGATATCCTCTGATGCTTCTATATTCTCCAGGACGGCAATGGGATTGCCCGATAATTCCAGAATGCGGGAAAGCTGCGATAGAGCCCTATTGAGCTCCCTCTGACCCTCCATGATTAGCGGAATGTCGGAGATGCCCCAGAACTTCTTCGGCTGGCGCAGGTTGGGGAAGATAATGAAGGGGATGAATCCGTACGGGTTCGGGTTGTTGGTCACCCGCTCGTTGTCGATCCACAGTTCAAAAGTCCTATCACTCCACACCTCCACCACTTCCACTCTGTTCCCTGTCGGCTTCCCCTTCAGAGAAGGATAGAGCACCTCGACCTCGTCGGCGGCAAGCTTGTATCGAGAGGCAACTCTATAAACATAGGTCACGTCGTCGGGCAGCCACCATGCGTACAGCCCCTGGACATCGGGTGCTGTTACCTTCACTCGCCTATCTTTGATGTCCCAGGTGACCTTATAGACGGCATCTCCCAGGACGGCGCAATCGATCTCAGTATCGAAATCGAGTGCCTGGAGGTTGTTGTCCTGATATACCTGGTAAAGCGCCTTCTCCGCGCTTCGGGCCCTCTCCCGGGCCTGGTCGCCCTCTTCCATAGGGTCCAGGGCGAAGCTCATGCCGGACATCAGGTAGGACGTGGTCTTGTCCACCAGGGCTTTGGCATAGTTGAAGGTGAGGTGCTTTTCCCCTCTGGTCGCTCTGCTCTGCCACTGTTCGCCGTTATAGAAAGCTAGGTTCCCGGTGTACCGCCTCATGCGGTCACGGTCCATGCGGGCAAGCTGCTGTGGGATGGTCAGATTGTTCATACGTCTCTCCATAATCCCCTTCTCCTGTCAGGAGAGGGGGCCCTTCCGCAGAAGGGTGCGCTCCTCCCTGTGGTTGGCTATGACGCGATAGACGGTTCGCTTGCTTACCGCAAAGTGTTGCGCCAGCTCATTAATGCCCGTCCCCTCGGCGTACAGGCGCATAATCTCTCTATTCCTAATCTGCTTGCCGGTTTGCCTTCCTGGCTGGTCGTAGCGGCATTTGGCCAGGGGGCAATGGAGGCAGGAGGGGAAGAGGTCGCAGCCGTCATCTATATATTCGCAAGGCTCTGGAACGAAGTCATCCATGTGATGATATTAGAACATATGTTCCATGCTGTCAACGATATTTTGTCACTCTTCACCCTCACCCTAGCCCTCTCCCTTCAAAGGGAGAGGGGAACACGGGTTCCCCTTTGTTTTCGGGGGGGCTGTTGAAACACCTGGGGTAGATTGGAGCATCTGCTCCAACTAGTCAAAATTTCTCCCTCCCTATGGGAGGGAGCTAGAGGGAAGGACAGCTTCACCTCCTCCCTAACCCTCCCCCTCAAGGGGGAGGGAATAACAAGTGGGTCCATCGTTAGAGGCCGGCAGATCGGCCGTTCTACGGCACAGGTTAAAGACATACTTGTAAGGCAATTCTTAGCGCGTCGTGCGTCGTTTATGGTGAGCCCTTCGGCTCGGCTCAGGACAGGCTTGTCGAACCATAAACGGCCCTTCGACTGGGCGGGCGTGTTGTTGCGGGCAAAGCGGGTATCTGCTATGATTTGCAGGATATTGACATGTTCCGCCCAATATATCGGGGCGCAAAGGAGGTGACATACTTCGATAGAGGCAACAGGTTCGTACACTTGATTTATACCTGCTCACAACCGGCAGGATATTTGCAAACCAGATTTAAGGAGGTATTAATATGGTAGGGATCACTTCTTACGGGGGTTACATCCCGTGGTATCGCATCAACCGCATGACCATCTATGGCGCTATCGGGACATGGCTAAACCCGGCCAGCCTCTTGCCCGGAGAGAAGGCAGTATCTAACTGGGATGAGGATAGCATCAGCATGTCGGTAAATGCCGCCGTCGATTGTTTGACCGGCATTGAACGGGAGAAGGTGGACGGCCTGTACTTTGCCACCACCACTTCGCCGTTCACCGAGAGGCAGGCTGGCGGCATAATCGCCACTGCCCTTGACCTGCGTTCCGACATACGAACTGCCGACTTCACCGGCTCGATTAGTGGGGCAACCACCGCCCTGCTCTCCGCCTGTGACTCTGTTACCGCCGGGTCGGCGAAAAGCATCATGCTGTGCTCCGCCGACTGCCGCATAGCCAAGGCCGGTGGCCCCCTGGAGGAGCAGTATGGCGATGGTGCCGTTGCTCTCCTGCTGGGAGATGATGGGGTAATCGCCAGCCTCGATGGTAGCTATTCCCTTTCCTACGATTTCATGGACCACTACCGGGTAACGCAGGACAAGTTTAACCGCCAGTGGGAGGATAGGTGGATACGCGATGAGGGGTATGGCAAGTTCATCGGCGAGGCGATCGCCGGACTGATGAAGAAGTACAGCATGAGCCCCAAGGACTTCACCAAAGTGGTTTATCCTTGCCTGTATGCCCGGGCCCACGGAGCTATCGCCAAGCAGCTGGGGTTTGAGGCCGAGCAGGTGCAAGAGCACATGTTCACCGCCATAGGCAACACCGGCACCCCTTACCCCTTGATGATGCTGGTGGCAGCACTTGAGGAGGCCAAGGCGGGGGACAAGATCCTGGTTGCCAGCTATGGCAACGGGAGCGATGCCTTAATCTTTACCGTGACCAAGGAGATAGAGAAGGTAAGAGACAGGAAGGGCATAAAGAAGAGCCTTGAGTTCAAACATGATATAGGCAGTTACGAGAGGTTTATCACCTGCAACAGCGTGCTTCCGATAGACACGGCAGGCCGTGGGGAGGAGACGTCCCTGACCTCAGCGTCAAAGCTGTGGCGGGAGCGCCGCGAGATCCTCGGCCTGGTGGGGACAAAGTGCAAGCGCTGTGGCACGCCACAGTACCCACCGCAGCGAGTATGCGTAAACCCCGCTTGTGGAGCGATTGACGAGATGGAGGACTATCGCTTCTCCGACAAGACGGGGCACATCTTCACCTACACCGGGGACCTGCTGGCCTTCAGCCCCAACCCGCCATCGCTATACGGGGTGATAAACTTCGATGGTGGTGGGAGGTATTTGATGGACCTCACTGACTGCGAGCAGGACAAGGTGCAGGTAGGCCTACCGGTGGAGTTGAGCTTCCGCCGCAAGTATATCGATAGGGTTGGCGTCAGCGGCTACTTCTGGAAGGCAAGGCCAATAACGGAGTAAACGTTTGCGGCCGACTGGCCACCAACGAATATAGAGGGTAGCCTGTCACGCAAATGTAGGGTAGCCTGGAGCAGATGCTCCAGGCATGGTTGGTTGGTAGACAGAGTCGCCTCTGGAGACAGGAGACCTAAGGCGACCAACCCAACAAAGACAAAAGAGGGAGGTAATAGAAATGTCTGAAGGGATTAAGGATAAAGTTGCCATCATCGGGATGGGTTGCACCAAATTTGGCGAGCTGTGGGACAAGAGCGGCGACGACCTGATGGTCGACGCGTTCAAGGAGTGTATGGAGGATGCCGGGATAGAGAGGAACGATATCGATGTAGCTTACTGGGGCGCTTGCTTCCCGATGCAGGGGCTTAGCGGTATGCCGCTATCCATGCTATTGCACCTGCCATTTATCGGGGTGACCCATGTAGAGAATCTGTGTGCCAGTGGCACCGAGGCGCTCAGAGCTGCCACCTACTCAGTGGCCTCGGGTGCCTCAGATATTGCCCTGGCCATCGGGGTGGAGAAGCTGAAGGATGTCGGCTATGGTGGGCTTCCCGCCTTCGGTGTATCAATGACCGGGGCCAACTATACCGCCCCGGGAAGCTTTGCCATGCTGGCGACAAAGTATTTTGCCACCTACAACCTCTCACCCGAGGAAGGGAAAAGGATGATAGGCAGGGTCTCGGTGAAGAGCCATCACAATGGCACCCTGAACCCCAAGGCCCACCTGCGCCGCGAGGTCACTCTTGATGACGTGATAAAATCACCCATAGTTGCCTGGCCCCTGGGGCTTTACGACTGCTGCGGGGTAAGCGATGGTTCAGCAGCGGCCATCGTGGTGAAGGCTGAGGAGGCGAAGAAGTTCAGGTCCGACCCGGTATACGTCAAGGCGCTGCAGATCGCTATAAGCTCAGGTGAAGAGATAGAATACACCGACTTCGACTTTGCCCATGTGGAGTCGACCCGCCGTGCTGCGGTGAGGGCGTATAAAGAGGCGGGAATCAAGAACGCCCGCGAGGAGATAAGCATGGCTGAGCTTCATGACTGCTTCTCCATCACTGAGACCGTTACTTATGAGGATCTTCAGTTCAGTCCCATAGGCCACGCCAGGGAAGATATCGAATCGGGGTTCTATGACCTCGATGGCGACTTGCCGGTGCAGCCGGATGGCGGGCTGAAGTGCTTCGGCCACCCCATCGGCGCCTCGGGGCTAAGGATGATCTACGAGATGTACAAGCAGCTTCAGGGGAAGGCAGATGCCCGCCAGATAAAGGACCCCAAACTGGGGCTCACTCACAACCTGGGCGGCTTTCCTCAAGGCAATGTTTGCTCCGTCGCCATCGTCGGACTGTAAAGATTCCTAGAAACGAAAGGAGCGTGGGTGGCATGGACTTTGAGTTTACCCCAGAGCAACTGGCGCTCAAAAAGGAGTTTGAAGATTACGCAATTGAGCTAATGAAAGACGCACCCCCCGGTTGGGGGACATCGCTGGAGTTTCAGTATTCCGAAATAGGCTGGGACTTTACCAAGAGGACGCATAAGAAGATAGCCGGTAAAGGCTGGCTGGTTCGCCCTTGGCCTAAAGAATACGGGGGGGTGGACGCCCCCATCGTCGAGCAGCTTATGTTCAACATGGCGATGGGATACCATAGAGTACCAGCGGCCGATGTTTTTGGCGTTGGTATGATAGGGCCAACCCTCCTTGCCGTCGGCACTGACGAGCAGAGGAAGGAGCACCTTCCCCCCATTGCCCGCGCCGAGATATACTGGTGCCAGGGGTGGAGCGAGCCCAACTCAGGCTCGGACCTGGCATCCCTGGTTACCCGCGCTGTCAGGTCGGGGGATGAGTACATCGTCAACGGTCAAAAGACCTGGACAACTAACGCCCACAACGCCGACTGGACCTTTATGCTCGCCAGAACCAACCCAGAGGAAAAGAGGAGCCGCGGGCTAACGTTCCTACTGGCGGACATGAAGAGTCCCGGGATTACCGTCCGCCCCCTGGTGGGCATGAATGGGGAGCACTTTTTCAATGAGGTCTACTTTGACGATGTACATGTCCCGGTAAGGAACCGGCTCGGGGAGGAGAATCAAGGCTGGGCTATCACCAGGGCAACGATGAACTTTGAGAGGTCTGGCATCGGTGGACTGGCAGAAGCGCAGCGAAGCGTAGATGACCTGGTTGAGGCCTGCAAGCAGATCAAGTGGAACGGTAAAACACTGGCCGGAAACCCCTTTGTCCGCCATAGATTGGCCCAGCTCATGATCGAGATCGAGGCGGGGAATGCCCTGGCTTACCGGGTGGCTTGGTCACAGGAGAAGGGAGACTTCCTCCAGTCAGCCCACCTCGCCTCAGCTTCGAAGGTCTACGGCACCGAGTTAGCCCAGAGGATAGCCAACACAGCCTGCCAGATATTTGGTCTCTACGGTCAAGTCTCCAATTCCAAATGGGCAGTAATGGATGGCCGGTGGCAGGGTGACTATCAGTTTATACCTGGTACCAATATCTACGCCGGCAGCTCAGAGGTCCAGAGAAACATTATTGCCACTGCCGGTCTGGGAATGCCCAGAACATGGTAAATGAAACAAGATGTAGCGTCGCCTCTCTGAGGCAACGAAGGAAGGAAGCGTAACGATGAACCTAGATTTCACCGAAGAGCAGGAAATGCTTAGAACCTCGGCTCGCGATTTCCTTACCACCGAGTGCCCCAAGACACTGGTCAGGGAGATCGAGGAGGACGAGAAAGGGTATTCCCCCGAGCTATGGCAGAAGATGGCGGAGCTGGGGTGGATGGGACTGGTCATCCCCGATGAGTATGATGGCATGGGAATGGAGTTCTTCGACCTCATTATTCTCCTCGAGGAGATGGGACGAAATATCCTGCCTGGACCATTCTTTTCCACCGTGGTCCTCAGTGCTATGCCCATTATTGCAGCGGGCACTGACGAGCAGAAAAAGGAGTTCCTCCCCAAAATATCCGACGGTGAAGCAATCTTCACCATGGCCCTTACCGAGCCCAGCGCCACCTATGAACCATCCGGCGTTGCGTTAAAAGCTGAAGCCCAGGGCGACAACTTCGTCCTCAATGGCACCAAGCTCTTCGTGGAGAATGCCCACATTGCTGACTATATGATAGTGGTTACCAGGACCAAGGACGTAGCCTCGCCCGAAGACGGCATCACCCTGTTCATAGTCGATGGCAAGAGCTCTGGTATTAAGACCGAGGTCATGCCCACCATCGGCGCCGACAAGCTATGCGAGGTCGTTTTTAACAACGTTACTGTTCCGAAGAACAATATGCTAGGCGAACTTGACAAGGGGTGGCCTATCGTGGCAAAGACACTGGAGCAGGCTGCCATGGCTAAATGTGCTGAAATGCTCGGCGGTTGTGAAGCAACACTGGATATGACCACCGAATACTCTAAGGAGAGGGTGCAGTACGGACGACCCATCTCCTCATTCCAGGTGCTCCAGCATTACATGGCAAATATGTTGATATACCTGGAAACGGCGAGAAACCTCATATATGAGGCTGCCTGGATGGTATCAGAGGGGATGCCTTGCACCCAACTGGTAGCTGCAGCCAAGGGATGGACTAACGAGGCATACAAGTTTATCACCGAGCGTGGGGTGCAGATCCACGGCGCAATTGGCACTACCAGAGACCATGATATGGGCCTCTATTACAGGCAAGCACTGGCCGCCGACCTTGCCTTCGGCAATACCGATTTTCAGAGGGAGGTCGTCGCCAGGGAGCTAGGTCTCTAGCAAGCACAAATATAGGTAACATGGGGTAAGGTGAACAACGCCATATAGGGCTGGTATTACCATTGTGTCATTGCGAGCGGAGCGAAGCAATCTAACCGCTTTGCATGCTCCACACCGAGATTGCTTCCCCTTCACTTTGTGAAGGGTCGCAATGACACGAGAAACCATGTAGGGTGAGCGGAACAATATCCTCCCTACCTTGGCAGGAGCAAGAATAAGGGGAGTACAGAGGGGTCTCCCTCTCTCCAGAGGCGAGTCGCCTTTGGAGACTGACAGGGTACTAGGGGTGTCCCCTAGTTATATCTATTTTCCCATATCCTTGAGGAGAGTCCTTCAGCAGAAGGAAGGGGGTAAGGTGAACCAAGACTGTATCTTCTGCCGGATTATCGCCGGCGAAATCGAGAGCGACATCCTTTACCAGGATGACGAGGTGTTCGCCATCCGCGACATCAGGCCTCAAGCCCCAACCCACCTGCTTATCATTACAAAAATCCATATCCCATCGCTTGTCGAGGTGAACGCGGAGCAGAAGGGGCTGCTGGGTCACATGATACATGTGGCCAACGAGCTGGCGAGAGAGCAGGGGGTCGCCGAAAGCGGCTACCGTCTGGTGGTAAACACCGGACCCCATTCCGGTCAACTGGTTGCCCACCTTCATCTTCACCTCCTCGGCGGTCGCATACTAGGAAGGCTGGGATAATATCAAACGAAGGGGGTGTTACCACTATGTTATTGCGACCCTTCACAAAGTGAAGGGGAGTCCAGAGGGGTATCCCCTATGGCGGGGGCCTGGGGGTGTCCCCCAGCTATATTTATTTCCCCCTCTCCTTGAGGAGAGGGGGCCAGGGGGTAAGGTGCTCAAACCCACATGGCGGGTGGTAAAATATCCTACCTCCCTC
>Ga0315532_1000854_pt1 | contig 24024 bp, 26 predicted proteins | sample SalMarWE160370MG_FD_203082 | JGI IMG/M metagenome (GOLD analysis project Ga0315532, IMG submission 203082) | Salt marsh sediment microbial communities from the Plum Island Ecosystem LTER, Massachusetts, United States - Salt Marsh Sediment WE1603-70 ...
TTGAAAAAAATGAATGAAAAAACCGATTTAAATATTGACAAATTGCAACGTGACATTTATAATTTAACTCAGAAAAAGTGGGGAATAAAACTGAACCTGGGGTGGGGAATAAAGTTGAACCTTGACATTAAGAAGAGAAGGAGTGAAAGAACATATTCAGGTGAACAGATTGAGTTGCAGAAATTGGCTGATTTATTGCATTTTAGCCTTGGCATTACTGGTACTATTAAAGGATTGAATGATATAGAATTAACATTGAGAGCATATCCTTCTGCTGGTGCGCTTTACCCCATAGAAGCATATATAATTGTTTTTAATGTGAAGAGTCTGGATAAGGGAGTATATCACTATAATGTTAATAAACACTTGTTAGAACTTATCGAGGCAGAAGATCATAAGGAGCATATTGCAAAAATATGTCTTGCAGAGGATATTATGCAAAATGCCAATGTACTGATTATTTTGACTGCGATTTTTAAGAGGGTGACGATCAAATATGGAATTCGTGGTTATAGATTTTGTCTTATGGAAGCAGGTATTGTAGCTCAAAACACTACTTTAATGGCGGAGAGTCTAGGGTTGGGGTCGTGTATGCTTGGAGGATTTTATGATGACGAGATTCATAAATTGCTGAAAATTGACGGTGTGAATGAAGCAGTTGTTAATGTGATGACAGTAGGACAGAAGGTTGCTGCGGGACGGTAGGAATTTATCTGCGATAAAAAAGGGGGACAGGCTACTTTTTAATCCTGACCTGGGGAGGTGATGAAATGCCCAGAATTGCAAGGGGTTTGGTTGATGGTTCCATATATCATATTCTTAACCGTGGAAATGGTAAACAGGAGGTTTTCCATAAGTTAAAAGATTACGAGGCTTTTGAAGGTTTATTGAAGGAAGCAAAAGCGAAGCATTCTGTTGAATTATTTGGATATTGTTTTATGCCTAACCATTTTCATATGGTTTTGAGACCTTACCGAGCAGATGAATTGAGCACAATGATGCAATGGTTAATGACGAGTCATGTCAGGCGTTACCATCGTCATTATGGTACAAGTGGACATGTTTGGCAAGGAAGATATAAAAGTTTCATTGTACAGGAAAATAAGTATTTACTGAATGTTTTACGTTATAGTGAAAGCAATCCAGTAAGAGCTAAATTGGTTAGTAAAGCAAAGGAATGGTCATGGTCTTCACATAGAGAGAGGATTGGAAAAACTACTTCCTTTTTACTTGATAAAATCCCAATTGAATTACCAGATAATTGGGAAGAGATTGTGAATACACCCTTAATTAAAAGTGAACAGGATATCTTGCATCAAAGTGTTACCCGGAGGGCTCCATATGGAAAACCGTTGTGGCAGCTAAGAATTTGTAAAAAACTTGGATTAGAGTCTACAATACGACCTATAGGCAGACCACCAAAAAAGTAGCCTGTCCCCCTTTAGCTTCAAAAAAGTAGCCTGTCCCCCTTTAGTTTTTTCTGAGGATGAATTCCTGTATGAAGGAATCTATGTTTCCATCCATTACCGACTGAATGTTGCCTGTTTGGAAATTCGTCCTGTGGTCCTTCACCATTGTGTATGGTTGAAAAACATAGGAACGAATTTGATTTCCCCAGGCAATGCCTGTTTTACTTGATTCTATCTTTTCTTTTTTCTTATCTTCAATATCCTTGTAATACTGGTATAGCTTCGATCTCAATATTTTCATTGCATTTTTCCTATTCTGAAATTGCGACCTTTCATTTTGTGATTGTGCTACTATACCTGTGGGGATGTGCGTTAATCTCACAGCTGTGCTGAGTTTGTTGACATTTTGCCCCCCTGGACCGCTTGACCTGTAGGTATCCATTTTAACATCTTTGTCTTTTATCTCAACCTTTATTGTATCATCAACAAGCGGATATACAAAAACAGCTACAAAAGAAGTGTGTCGTTTATGATTAGCATCGAATGGCGATAGCCTTACCAATCTGTGAACTCCTTTTTCTGCTTTCAATAATCCATACGCATACTCGCCGTGAATCTCAAGTGTTGCATCCTTAATGCCAGCTTCCTCGTTTGACTGCAGGTCCAGAATCTTGTAGGAGAATTTCTTGCTCTCAATCCATCTTCGATACATTCTGAGAAGCATTGATGCCCAGTCACAGGATTCGGTTCCACCTGCTCCGGGATGTATTGTTAAAATAGCATCTCCCCTATCTTCTGGTTCATCGAGGAAAAACTGCAATTCCAGTTCTTTTACAGATGATTTAACTTTCAGAACTTCCCCTGCAATCTCCTCTTCCTCACCCTCATCCGCTATTTCAATTAACTCTGAAAGGTCTCTAATCTGAGTCGAAAGCATCTGCCACCTGTTGACAACACTCTTTTCGCTGCTAAGCTCCTTTGATACTATTTGTGCTTCCTGTTTGTTATTCCATAGGTCAGGATTTGAAACTTTTTTTGAAAGTTTTTCGATTTTCTTTTTTCTCTCTTCAATGTCAAAGATAACCTCTCAATTTTTCAACCTTTTTCTTGAGTACATTTATCTTGTCAGCAATTTCCTTATTCATATTCAACACACTCCTATCTTTTAGTTAACCTTTGTTTTATTCGTTAAAAACGTTCTGTTTGTTTGCTAAGTTTACATATTTTACTTCATTTTATCGTTTAGACTGTTAGACCGCTGCAAACCAAAATGCCGGAGAAGGGAATCGAACCCCCACAGGATAAATCCCAACGGATTTTGAGTCCGTCGCGTCTACCAATTCCGCCACTCCGGCAAGATTCAATGTCTTACAATTGATATTATACACAAAAAATGAACAAATTCAAGGAAAAAATAACGAGATACCAGAACGGACTGAAAATAACCGCTTTGTGACTACTCTAGGTTATTCTCCAATCCACCAACCCTAAATTCCAATTTCCGTCCTGACCCCGCTTCTCCTTTAGTCTCTCCGAAAGCCTTGTATTTGTATTGCTTTGCAATCTCAGCACCCAATAAACCAGTCTTCGTTATCACAAGCGGGTCAAGCATAGTTTCATTTCTCTGCATAATCTAACTTTACCACCAAATGAGTAAAATTTCAAGGAGAAAAATTACTTAAATGGTCAGTGCCCTTAATTGCAATTTACCTAAGTTCCTATTTTCTGCTTCGTGCTTTTAATTTTCGACTGATAAGCACAGATAGAATGATAATAAAGGTAGTTACAATAAGAAACTGGTTTGTTATCTTGTAGTGCCCCCCATTTGTCAAGCAATTCCTTGCCTGTGAATTTGTGGTCGTTCATTGCCTCACTCTACCACCAATGGAAGGAATTTCAAGAGGGGAAAGCTTTTGAACACCTTGTGCTAAGAATGATCTTAATCTCCATTAACTTCAATACGTTTATCTAATTTTTGTTTTCGAGGTTCATTGATATATACGACGCCAGAAGGGTACTTTACTTGATTTCCAATGTCCACGAAAAAGATTCTATATCCTGATTCTCTATCACCTTCCAAGACAAAATGGTATAGAACATCACCTGCTTCCTTATGGTCAACGAAATAGTAAAGTTGAATCGCCCTTTGATGCAATACAATTTGGTATGAATCAAATACTGCCTTCCTAATTGCTCCCCGCACTTTTTTGCTATTTTCTAAATCAAGCTCAAATTGTCCAAAGCTAAATTCTTTTTTAAAACAATCAGCGGTATAAGAGTAGGCAGAGGAATATTCCTCCTTAATAATGCTTTTCAAAAAATGATTACATGAATCAATTGCTTTTTCGGGGTCGTGTGATACAAATCGAACGCAACCTGAAATAAATAAGAAAATAATGAATATTTGTCTTCTGTTAACCATATAAACCTCCTGTATGTAGTGGGCTATCTATTATGAACTGCTTCCGTTCTTTTCGTTTTCAGCTTTCCCGTTTTGGGTTTCTTTATTTCGTACAACTTTTAGACAAATAAACTTATATGGAGTAATTGCTAGTTTTTGCCACAGATTCTCTTAGTTGCGATTTTTGCTTTTCCATTTCTTGAAATACAAATCTCAACTTGTTAAAGATAGGATTATCCCATAAAATACCAAAAGAGAAAACAAAATTAGCAGTATTCCTGTTACTAATGTAAATAATAGGTAATATGTTATCATTACGCTACGTAATTTCGTATCCACTGTCCAGAGATAAGCTGGAGATAATAGTCTAAAAAGGTTAAAAACGAATCCTTTTCTCTCCCAGTGTTTCCGAAGAAATTCCTTATAGCATTCCCGTAAAGATGGTGAGATAACAGTTACAGTAATACCAATACCTAAATGCAAGGCATTGTAAATCAAAAAAGTTTCAATAAGAATTTTAAAAAGCGCATCTTCTTTCATTATATAATCCCTATTTATTCTGTAATATCCCAGGTCTATATGGTGTATGAATACGATATCGATAAATTCCAGAAGGACCAGGGGGAAATCCTCCGCCGTAGGTCATATACAATGGCAAGACTGCGTTTCCGCTCTCATTGATACCGATTTCAACCGCAAAAGCTGGAGGTATGACCCCTTGAATTGCCGTGTACACACCTGGTTTAACTTCATCTAATGCAGTTATTTGAAAGCTGAGTGTGCCAAATCCATAACCACTTATTGGGTGTACCGCAATACCTGCAGGATCAGAAATGTCAAATATGATACCGCCATATACAGCGCCAACTACAATAGTAAATGCCGCTGCATTTGTGGCAGGTCCTGCAATATGAAGGACTATGGTTCTTGTTTTCTTCCTAGCTTTGGCCCAAACTGCATCTACTTCATTCTGGTTTCTTGTGTCTACCCATGTTCCAAGATCCTCAGTAGTACCACGACGAGGAGGGTCTGGGTTTCCGTTACTTTTATGTCCTGTAGGATCACCTTGGTTTTCAGCATTGTAATTTTCAGTTGGGTCGAGTCCATTAAGTGGATGAGTAGCAGCTAATTTATCAGGATCAGCTTCCTCATAAGAAGGATCCTCAATGGAAAAAATAAACACAAGCTGACGTCCATCGTCATCCTTTTTCGCAGTAGTAGTTGTACCCTCATCTTCATCGTAAATCCATCCTTCTGTTCCGTCAGCCATTGTGCCCCAACTAATCAACCCCATCGGATCTACAAAATTAACAGGATTGTTACCACAGTAATTGTATGGATGCATTGTGGAAGGAATAGAGAGATAACCTGGAAACGGGTCGGTTGAAAGGAAGCGTCCAATACTATTGTCATAAAACCTTGCATGCATATAGTAAAGGTCATTCTCATCAATAGCCTGACTTGTGTAACGGTAATCATTATCAAATGTGCCACTGTCGCTCAATGCAGAACCAAAGGCGGTGTAGTTGTGTCTTTTGAGAAACTTTCTATTTCTCATTACCTTATCCTATCAGTAAATCTATGAAATTTCAAGGAGAAAAATTACTTAAATGGTCAGTGCCCTTAATTGCAATTTACCTAAGTTCCTATTTTCTGCTTCGTGCTTTTAATTTTCGACTAATAAGCACAGATAGAATGATAATAAAACTGGTTACAACAAGAAACTGGTTTGTTATCTTGTGGTGTTGTAGTGCCCCCCATTTGTCAAGCAATTCCTTGCCGATGAATTTGTGGTTATCATTGTATGTCCCTGACTCATACTTCACATCACCAAACGCTTTGTATTTGTATTGCTTGGCAATCTCAGCACCCAATAAACCAGTCTTTGTTATCACAAGCGGACTGTGATGGTAGTCTAATGAAGTTAACTCAAGAACTATTTTTCTCCGTTTTCTTTTCTGTCGCAATTTTTCTCAAAGTGAGTATCCCTTTTTCTTGAATATAAGCAAAGATGTAGTAAAGCAACCATGGGAATATGGCAACTATTAAAAAAGATTCGTTAGAAATGAGAAAAACTTCCATCGTTGAAGCAAATAACATAAAGTCAAAACTTCTGGCAAGTATTGCGCTTCTAAAGAAATATAATAATTCGAAGGTTATTTTGATACTTAAAAGAAGTGGTAGAAGAATTCCCATAAATCTCAATAGCATTAACCATAAACAAAAAGATGAACTTTGTTTATCAATCTCGAAATCGATTTTGTTTTCCTTCAGTTGGTTGGTTTCTTTCAAAAGTCTATTCACGCTTCTGCTAAAATTCACATAGATTAATAGTAATTGAATCAAAATATAAAGAATAAAAATTGTCGCTAAAGCCAAAATATAACCAAAAACAAGTCGCAAAGCCATGGTTTTATTCCTCCTTTTTCTCTCTAATCAACTTCAATTCATAGTGATTGTCCCCTTTAGTTGATTTGTTCTTTTTTACGACTATTTCATGTCCTTCATTTTTCAAATAATTGTTTAATTGCTCCTTTGTCCCAGTAAGTTGAATACTCCATTCCATATACCCATGGCCTGTTGAAATACGAAGTATGTCTTCTCCTTCTTTTGTTTTACCGAGAGGACTTTCTAACTCCCCCATGCTCATTGGTAAATTTGCGGCAGCAACATTCACGCTCAAGAAATGATATTTTATCCCCGTTGAGGATTGTATTGTCGGTCCAAAATCCAGTTGAGGACCTTGCTTTATAGGTGAGAAAACATATCGCCAAATGCTTTTTTTGTAATAGAAGGGTAAAGTTAATCCTTCTTCACTTAATGATCTTCCAAATATCATAAGCGATTGTTCAAACATTTCCTGTTCTTTCAGAGGTTCATTGGTTTCCTTGTCAAGAATCCGTTTCCCATCAGGGTCAATATACCTCAACGGGTTATTCCAGCAGTACACATACGGATTAAATGACTGTGGCTGATTTAGTCTCAAATCAGAAGGATATGATTTTGGGTCGGGCACAATCCATCTACCCAAACTCTTATCATAATACCTTGCACCGAAGTAAGACAACATAGTTTCTCCTAATTATTTATTAATTATGATAAAAGAAGTAATTATTAAAATTTACTAGCTCATTCCTTGTCAGTCACAATAGTTTTTATCATAATACTCAGCTCCTGCCTTAGTTATTTCTATATAGTACTCCTCCTCTGGCGATTTTTCAAAATTATACTTTCGTTTTCATTAATATAATCCATTAAATCCTTTTATTTGAGATTAGTGACTTTAACAAACTCTTGTTCCAAAGTCAGTCTAATCTTGAGATACCCTAATACGTTTGAAATCTGTTTTATATCATCAAATAAACCATCCCTTAGAAAACAAGCACACAGAGAATTCAGAGATTCTTCAAATTCAAAGAAATCAAGGATGTACTCTTCTATTTTTTTGCTTTTTTTTTCATACTCTATCATAAGAATGGTAACTGATATATGTCATTTTTCGATTATAGACCGCTAAATTCTGTTCAAGTTCGGGATCTACCTCACGCAGTACTGTTTTGGATTGGGAACTCTAACTATCCAAATCTGAGCTCCCTCGATGTGAATCGCATATCCAAGTTCCCATAATATGAATTGAGGAGAGAGAGGATAAGGATTGTACGACCCAGACTTAGATTCAGATTCAAGGTTTGTAGAACCTCTAAATATTCTGGTGAAAGCTATTCTTTTTCCGTCAGGCGACCAGCTTCCATCCGTATCAAAACTTTTTAATTCCTTTGTCGTTTTCCCACAAGTAATTTTTTCTAAACTGCCTGTTTCTAAGGAAAAGACATATAAAGCAACTGAAGTGTCTGCCTCGTCTGCTTCAGAAAATCCAAGATACCTGTCATTCGGTGACCAGAAAAGATGAGAACCAAAACCTTTATCTCCAAGAGTGATTTGCTTTAATTCTCCTGTTAAAATGAAATAAACATATACTGGATATGAATAATCACCTTGGTCTGCTAAAATTACTGAAGAAAATGCGAGTTTTTTTTCATCATTGGATAATATGTAAAAATCAGGTTGACAAGGAAGTACTTTCTTCACTGAACTTTTTCCATTCTCTAAACTAAATATCTCAAGAGTATCTTTAAAAATAGAAATTAAACAAGTGTCATACATTGAGACTTTGCGCTCTGATAAGTTTATTGCAAGGTCTATCATTTTCGTCTTTTCTTCACCAGTATACGAAAACTTCCATATTTCAGTTCTCTTCATCTCCTCGTTAGATACAACAACCTTAATCCATTTCTCATCTGAACTCCAAATGGGATTTGAAAGAATTTCCTTATCAAAATTATCTAATAAATGCCAGTTACTTATATCTTTGTCGAATCCCCAAATCTCGGATTTATCGTTTGCCCCATAGTAAATAATGACCGCTTTTCTTCCTGTCGGAGACCAAACTGGGTACGAGCAATTCCCTGTGCAACTAACTAGAATTTCTCTATGTTTCTTTATATCTCTAAGCCAGATATTATCATCAGCCTCGTAAGTTAAATACTGGCCATTTGGTGACCAACTTGGATTGGTCGCATAAAAGAGATGTAATGTCAGTTGATATTCTCTGCAACTGGCTTTCCTGTAAAAAAGATAAGACAAACCTATTACAGTAACAATAAAAAGGACTGATAAAAAAAGCATATTTCTTTTTAGTTGCATTTTATTTTTCCTCCCTTTTCTTCTTCCCTATTGGTTTAATTACCTTTGTTACTGTCCTGCCCGTGCCAGGAAGTTCTTTACCCAGCACTCGTGAGCCTCCGTGTGATGTTATCATCCATTTTCCATTCTCCTTGTGAATCTTTGTATAACTCAACGTAAATCCCCTACCATTAGCTTTTGTTTGGATACCCTTGAAATGAGACAATTTAATAGAACCTTCCTTTGATTTTTCAATCTTTGCTTTAATGGGATTTTTGCCCTCTGAGAATATTGACATTATCGTGCCTTCTTCACCTTCTTTTTCTTTTGTTACGTATTCGTAAGTGAACATTTCCTTTACAGTCATGCTTATGTTGTTTCCTTCTTTTGTTATTGTTTCTATGGATTCAAAAGGCAAATCTCCTTTTGGTACTCCTAATTCATCAAGTGCAGTCCTAAGGACTTCTCCACTTATTGTAACATCCTTTTCAGCAATTATTCCGACCAATGCTACAATAACATTGTCGCTGTTTTCAGATTTTTTCATGATTTCTTCGGTTGTTACTTCATGTGGCTCAAGTCCACTGGGATCTACAAACCGAAGAGGATTGTTTTTGCAGTATATGTACGGATTTAAATTTTGAGGGTCGTCTCCTATATTTAACACAGGGTCGGTTGAAAGAAATCTCCCCAATGATTTATCATTATACCTCGCACCGAAGTAATAAAGCCCTGTCTCATCCAATTCCTTGCCGGTGAATTTGTGGTTGTTGTCATAACTCCCTGATTCGTATTTGGTCTCCCCAAATGCTTTGTATTTGTATGTCTTAGCGATTGAAGGTAGAAAACCTGACTTTGTTATCACAAGCGGACTGTAATTTCTATTTATCATCGTTTTAGTCTACAACTAAAAGACAGAAATTTCAAGAGAAAAATCAATTTGAGATAATATCAAAAACCTTACTAATTAACTTGGCTTAACCTGCTCTTCAATTATCCCGTGATCGAATATCTCTAATACTAATCCTTTTCTTTTTGCAAGTAGATTATAGATTAGAGAAAAAATAATGCCGAGAACCCAACCAAGAATGCCCACTCCAATGGGGATGACAAGTACAAGAAAAATATCAGAAAAACCCATTGCAATTCTCATAGGATTTCTCGACAATTCCTGAAGAGCCTGTGCAACATTAATAAAGGATACAAAAAACAGAAATAGACCTACATAAAAACCACATAAAACAGGTGCTATCCTCTTGATCTCTATTACCTTCCTCATCATATCTCCTTCTCTTAGCAAAAAAAAATCTTAACCGCAGATTTACACTGACAAAAAAGTTCTTAATTCCTCACCACCCAAATCATTTTTGGGCCACAAAAAAACACAGAAGAACATGAAAAATTAGAATAAAAGCATATCAGTATCAAGTGGTGTCAATTTCTCAATTTCATGTTTTTGCAGTTATTTCGCTGGTGACCAGGAAAGAGGACCATAAGCTCCGTCTCCCAAATCTGTTAGTTGCTGAATGTTAGTTCCATCTACATTCATAAGCCATATCTGTGATATTCCGCTTCGTCCAGATGTAAAAGCTATTTTTTCACCATTCGGAGAAAAAATCGGATAAGCATCCCATTCAGCGTTTTTTGTAATTTGCTTTATGTTTTTACCATCTTTGTCCATCATGTATATATCGAAATTCCCATTACGATTTGATGAGAAAATGATGTGCTCTCCATCTGGAGACCAAGATGGGTCTGTATCACAATTGCTTGTATTTGTAATCTGAGTAAGTTTCTTTTGAGGTATGTTGTAAATGAAGATGTCATCGAGAGAGTCGCAATGTGATTTAGTGAATCCTGTTGGGTATCGAGGAAGCAGTTTAAATTTGGTTGAATCCAAACCTCCAAAAACAAGAAGGTCATTATCAGGAGAAATCCGCATGTGTTCTAAACCACGCCTTAGCTCAGATCCTTCAATTTTTACAAGATTTGTTGTATCTTGAGAATTCAAATGAAAGATGTTGACACGATTCGGACTGCTGGGAACAAGTACAGATGAATCGGTAAAACTGATTGCTTCATCTACCCAAAAGAGTTCACTATTGGGATAGAACATTTCTATTTTTCCTGTTTTGAGATTATAAGTGGCAAGAGGATATCTATCGTTTGGTGTACCATGGAAATAAACTAAAGTAAATCCAATAATGTTTGGAGTTATCCAGAATGGAGACCTGTAGCAAATTGAACCAGACGAGGACATAAGTTTGGTAATACATTTGTCATTTGCATTCACGAGTATGATGTTAGTAATCGTTTGACCAACTTTCACATTATGAAACAAAATTAGGTCTTTTGTGTCATCAACAACAACGCCTTTGCATCCATTGTAGACAATCACTGTAAGTGTTAATGAAACCACACACAATATTCTACTAATTTTGTTTATTAATATAGTCTTTATAGGCATTATAAACCCCCTCAAACTTTTCTTTGAAGAGGTAACGGGGTCAGGCTGGAAATTGGAATTTAGCTTTTCTGCTGATGTCGAAAACATCATCTCTAATTGCCACTCACGATTTCTTGTTTTCAAACCATACTTTTTCTTATTCACAAAATACTTAAAATTGTTCCTTCCAATCTCTCAATTATATAATATTTGATTTGATGTGTCAAGAATTTTTCACTCCCATCCCAGCCTGTGCCCTCCTTCGTATATGCTAGGTAGTATATGAATAACAAACTAAATTCAAGAGAAGACTATGGGATTAAATCTTATTTCTTAGCCTGACACCAGCACATACAAAATTTCATTGACCGAATGAGGAATTTCTCCAATTTCATCAAGAACCGGATATTTTAGGTTGAGACCCTGATCATGAAAACGCCCAATTAAATCATGCTTTTCATTGTCTATCCAATCTTCCATTTTATACCTCTATTAATTTTGATAAAAGAAGTTATTATTAAAACTTGCTAGCTCATTCCTTATTAGTCAGAACAGTTTTTTTCATAATACTCATTTCCCGCTTTGGTAGTTGTAATATAATACTCTTTCTTCGGCAGTTTCTTAAAATTATCATTTCTGTTCTCGTTCATATAGTCTATTAAACTCTCTTGTTTCAAAGCCGTAATTTTAAGATACTCCTCTGGTTCTTCTTCTAAAACCATTTCAATCTTGATATATCCCTCTTTGTATAGTTTCATAAACACGTTTAAAAACTCTCTTATATCAGCTAACAAACCATCTCTTAGAAGACATGCAAATAAAGAATGTAGTGATTCTTCAAATTCAAAAAAATCAAGAATGTATTCTTCTATCTTTTGACTTATTTATTTATTTATTTTTTTTTGCCATAAATTAAGAGATAATGGGGTCAGGACGGAAATTGGAATTTAGGAAAATGATTTATTAGAACGATGCAGCACCATCACAACCGACCCTATTCCTCTTTACTTTTTCTTACTCAATGTGAATTACCTTGGAATACTCTTCTGATAACTTAGTTTTGATTCGCAAAAAATAGACCCCCTGGGATAAACCGCCCGGTTTCCAGCGATATTCTCCCCCGTCACATCCGAACTTTCCTACCAACCTACCGCTAAGTGAATAAAGACAAACCTCAAAAGGAATCTTTGAGTTAAAAAATATCGATTCACGGAATAGACTCGGTGAATGTTTAACCTTTGATAAAACCGGAGAGTTGTGTTTTTCCTCCCCTATCGATGATATATCCGTAAAAGCTGCATAAATATTCCAGTAATTATTCCTGTCCGATGTCCAGGCTAACCATACACCCGATGAATCGCCGATAATAGAGGGGTCTATATCAGAACCTGCATCGGCTGTCACCTGCTGGGGTAAGTTCCACCCGCCATCATAGTAAGAAGAGTATATGTTCCAGTCACCATCCCTGTTAGACATCCAACAGAGCCAGGGATTACCCAACTTATCCACTGTAATCGAGGTTAGCATGTCGTCTTCTAAATTGCTTGTAACGGCTTGTGGTGTAAGCCAGTCGCTTCCATTGTAGTAAGAATAGTAAATATTTGCATAACCGTCCATCCACCGATGCCACACAAGCCAGATGCGGTTCAAACTATCCACCGCAGCCTGAACCGACATATTATCCGTTTTGCTCGTATCCACGGCAAAAACATTCTGCCAGTTTCCATCGTATCTCCTGCCGAATATATGATAGTGACCATCGGGATTACTCGACCAGAAAGCCCAGACATCGTTGTTTCTGTCAACGACAACCGCCGGATCGGTTTCATCCTCGGGTGTCTGGGTTAGGGCGTAGGAATTTATCCAGCTACCTCCGGATGTTTCATTTGAAACATAAATATTTGCGTTTCCATCACGAAAACTCTTGAACGTTAGCCAGACCTTATCATCACTACCTGCGGCAAGCGCAGGTTGAACATCGTGCCATCCGCCAAGAGGTTGAACATATTGCGGGGATGACCAGGAATCATTATAGTAATAACAACTATAAACATTGAAATGGTCATAACCCTGGTTGTAGTCCCGAAAGCTTTGCCACGTAACCCAGAGTCTGCCTGAATTATCGGTTGTTACAGCGGGGAAAAAATCATAGTACTCGTGCCAGCCAACGGATTCAGGTTCAGAAAAACCAGAACCGTTGAAGAAAGCACCGTATGTGTCCGAACGCACAATTCTACCAGAATCCCAGAATATCCACAACTTATTCTGTGAATTACCTGTGACAGGATGACCATTCACAAACAGACTATTTTCAACCTGATATGTTGTCCAATCAAAAGATGTATTTCCCGAATAAACGGGTATTCCCTTTTCTTCCTGAGCTAAAGTATGGTCAAGTACCTTGAGAGAAGGGTCGCCAAGAATAAGTGTACCCATAAACCAGTCGTAATTAGCACGGTGCCATTTCTTAAACGCATCTCCGAAGGTCGAATCATTACCTAATGCCTGATATAGACCCGAAAGGTTGTTTATACCATACATCAGCGAACTGCTTGCCATAACAACCTGACTGTATGCTCTTGAAAACAGGTACCAATTTGCCAGATTGTTCGTTTCCGTATATCTCCCTGCCATACACGAATTGAGGAAATAGAAAAATCCTTCTGGCTCGAGAAAGGGAATCTCAAAACTAAAAACCGAACCTCCTCCTGGTTGTTCATTCTGCAGGAAAAAGGTATGAGCCCAGCAGGATGAATGGGCAATGAGATGGACAAACTGAAATTGTTGCTTAATCCGATTTTTGTAATCATATGCAGTCGTCGTATTCTCATCATTTACAACTGTGACATCATTATACAGATAACCCATTCCGTGGTCATTAGGATACCATATTACTTCATTGTAAACCAGTCCCTTGTCTGGTAATGTAAGTCCACCTGTTCTATACCGATGATTTCTGTCAAAGTAATCAGTGATTAACCTTGCCTCATTGTCGTATGTAAGACGAGATGTATACAGTCTTCCCACCCAGATGTCCGGTAGAACATCACCGCTTCCCGCACTGTGATAGTCAAAAAGACCATTACTATTATTGTCAATCCAATTACCGTCTAAATCTGTAAAAAAGAAATCGATAGGATAGTCCTCACCGTATGAGCTTTGCTCCCACCAGGCAATTGGTAGATCTCCAACGAGCAAAGCACCAATCAAACCGTTTGACATTTCTGCCTTCAACAAATTTCTTATATCGTCCGGAGTTCCACCAAGTGCGGTAATAACCTTCGTCATATAACCTGCATTCGTAAGGTCTTGCACATACTGGTCAATCGAGACCTCGATTTCCGGATAAATACTATCATTAACCAGAACAACAATAAGTTCCTGTCTATTAGATTCTGCACATTTAACAATTCGATAATGGAATTCCACTCTCTGACAGCTTGCTATATATTCTTGATAGTTCGATGGTATTCTGTTAAGCGGGTCGGTATACTCCAGAGGTTTTAACGCATTAAACAAAAGAAACACCAATATTAGCTTCACATTGAAAATTTATCATTAAAACGAACACCTGTCAAGGAAAAAGGTGAAACCTTTTGGTCTTCATTTCGTAGAATAGATAGTAAATAGAGAATAAAGAAAACAAGAGATAAGAAAAAGGAGGTAAGAAAATGAAAGGAAAGAAAACATTGAGTTGCTGGCTCTTAGCTCTGCCCTCCTATCCCTTTTCAGAACAGGAGAAAAACAAGAAAGATTCGCATTACATAATCCCCGTAAAACGCCATTATTATCAGCCTAAATTCCAAATTCCGTCCTGACCCTGTTTCTCCACTGACCCTGTTTCTCCAAAAACAGCTAAAAACAACGCTTATTTGATTTTTATTATCGGAATTCCTAAGTCCTTACAGATTGCTCTTGCCGTAAATGTGTTAACCTCTTTGTGTCTCGGAACTGTTGCCGTCTTATTTGTCACAGGATTATAAAACAGTGTATGCTTCTATCCTTCCCGCTCAACTATACAACCATTTTTCATTAAGAATTTTAATAGTAATTTTCTTTTCATACATTAACTGAAATCGTCTCCTCCGAAACTTTCTCAAAACCTTCAATGGAGTGACTGTAATTGGAATCAAGAACCATTTTTACTGCTTCCTTCAAATTTTCTAAAACCTCTTTTTTTGTTCTTCCCTGCGAGTGGGCACCAGGTACTTCTTTAATAAAGCCCGCATACCACCTATCACTTTTCACAATAACAGCCGTATATTTACCTAACACTAATTCCTCCTATTCCTTATCTTTTCAAATTCCTTCGATCTTTTATGTATATATTATATATCCAAATTTGGAAATGTCAAGAAGAAATAAATGTAAACTTGCAATTCAGACAACAATAATTTCTTAGTCTGACACCAGCGCAACAAAAAGGGTGAAAAGAGATTTTGAGTCCGTCGCGTCTACCAATTCCGCCACTCCGGCAAGATTCAATATTTTACGCTTAACATTATACACAAAAAATGCACGAATTCAAGGAAAAAATAATGGGATTCCTGAGCGAACTGCAAATAGCCACTTTTCGATTATTCTATCTTATTATCTAATCCACCATCCGTAAATTCCAAATTCCGTCCTTACCCCACATTTTCCCTGGGTCATCATTCCTAACTTGGTCTATATTATCTGTTGATTAACGATGAACTTCCTTACGATGGGCAATAGAGATTATTTCTACTTTCTTTTTCGATTCTTTAATTATGTAAAGTATTCTGTAATTTCCTACTCTAATTCTGTATCCTTCCATCCCGTAGAGTTTTTTTGTTCCGCGAGGTCGAGGGTTATCCTGGAGAGAAATTAACTGTTTTATAATTCTATTGCGGATTTTTAAAGGTAAATGGTCTAACTCTTTCTCTGCATTTCGCTTTAAATAGACCAAATAATGCTTCAATTACTTCCTTCTTCTCTTCTCGGTAAGATAATCCTCTAAAGGCTTCGAAGGCTCATTTTTACGCTGCTCTATGATTGCTATATCAATTAAGTCTTCTTTAAATTCCTTGTCTTTTAACAACCTTTCAATAACAGACTGCCTCCCTTTTTTCTGTAATCCCTTAAAAGCCATCCAAAAAACCTCCGCTTTTGCCTCTTTTACACTCATTTCTCAAACCTCCTTCTCTGTACAAACTCTATGCCCTATATTTTTTTTAGGCATAAATGTTTTTCCTCTCATTGTCTTATTCTATCACTAAATGAAAGAAATTTCAAGAAAAAAGATTTTGGAAATTGATGAAGTTAAAACTAATCCTATTAACTTGGCTTAACTTCTTCCTCAATTGTCCCACGGTCTATTATTTCTAATATTAATCCTTTTCTTTTTGCCAGTAGATTATAGATTAGAGAGAAAATAATGCCGAGAACCCAACCAGGAAATAATGGGGTCAGGACGGAAATTGGAAATTAGAAAAATCACTACCTCCTTATTCCTGCTACAAGAGCGTCTCGTAACCTCTAAGCCATTGTCCTCCTGCGCAATCAAGTTATAGATGTAAAAGAGCAATTTCGATTTCATAAAAATCACTGATGAAAAATCTCGCCTTCCTCTGATTAGTACTATATCTGATGTAAACATATCACAATTATTATGAAATTACAATAGAAAAATAGTGTCTTAGAACGATGCGCTGCCTTTCTTAGCTAAGACCGTTTGGCTCATACTAAAATTCATGTGCAACGGTATAACTTACTCCCCCAAGATTTCTGTGGGATTATAACGATTTTCAATCCTTAATAGAACGAAAACTATTGCTTGTAAATTTCTCTGCGGTGTCCAATCATATGAATTGTGACTAATTTAGATTTTTGATTTACAGTATAAATTATTCTCCAATCTCCTACTCTTAATTTAAACATTCTCTTAAAATTGGCAGTAAGCATTTCCGGTGTTATACTTTCAAAATTATCTGCCAACCAGTGAATTTTATCCATAATTCTCTGGCTTATAATTTTATCCAGTTTCCTCAATTCATCCCTTGCTAATGCGAGAAATTCAACCCTATATTTCCTTACCATTTAAGATCGAGTTCCTTTGCAACCTGCTTTGCAGAAATTCTTTTTTCCTTACTCTTTAAAGATTTTTCTAATCTTTTCCTAATTTCTGAGCGCAATTTCAAACCAGAATCAGGATCGCCTAATAATTCCAAAAGTTTATGCTCGACTATTTCTTCTATGTACGGTTTAATTTCCTCGGCGATATTTGACTTATTCTTAGCCATTATTCCCTCCTATTATATTCTTTTTTAAGCATTGGTCATTCATAATAAACTAACTATGACAGCTAACTTCAACGTATTTATTAACTCCTTAATTATGATATAGCAAGAATAATCAAAAGTCAAGGAATTTTCTGCTTTGCTTTGTTGCGTAATGAGGGCGTAACGGGGTCAGACTGAGGGGAAATGGAGGGGAAATGGGGTCAGGGAAATGGGGTCAGGCTGAAAACTGAAAATTGGTTTCATTACCAGCGTAGTTTCTTCTGTATCGCTTTCCACCTGGCACGAGAAACCTGCTCCTCAAGATAGGTGATTATCCTCGGCACTCTCCCAAGATACCTCGCTATCTCCTTCCGCTTATAACTCGTCCTCAGAAGACATAACTTCACAAAAATAGAACGCGCCTCCGTCAATCGCCTACTCCTCGTCCTCCCACGAAGCTCAGCCTCCCCTACACCTGTAAGCTCTGACACCTTCTGCAATATATCACCAAAACTCTTATCTCTTAAAGTGATTTCTTCCATAAGTGATTCTTCACCAATAACTCCCTTTACACCATTAATGAAATCCTCTTCTCCAAGAAAACGCTGGTCTACTGTCCTGTAATACTCCTCCCTTTTTCCCTCTCCTATCCATTCAAGCACAAACTGCTCGTATAACTTGATTGCCCTCTTACGACCATTCGCAAATTGACTGAGCACAAAATCCGTATCTATTAACTTGCTTTCTTCAACCCCAAGATATATCCTATGACTGCTCCACTTATATGCAGATGGTTCTTTAACTAAACCCACTCTTATACAGTTTAGATGAATGTATCTTATAAGATTCAACAGATAAACCTTCTTATCGCACAGTATCGCCTTGTATCTACCTTGAAATAGATGCCCAACCGTCCTGTATTTCCCATTATACCACTGGGTGTATGATTGTAAAAGCCCCTGCATTATTCTGGATAATGGCACATCCCTCGTCTCTATGAGCAGGTGAATGTGATTTTTCATAAGAGCGTATGCATAGAGAACAAATCCGTACCTCTCCTTGTATTCAAGAAGTTTTCGCAAAAACTTTAATCTATCTTTATCATCCTTAAATACAACTTGCTTACGGTTTCCCCTTGTCATTACATGATAAAACGCACCCGGATATTCTATCCTTGATTTCCTTGCCATATTCTATTCCCATCATTTTTTTTCTCTACTCGTCAATTACTTATTTAGTATATTGAAGCCTGTCCCTACTTCCCCATAGCCTGAGGCCATTATTATATTTGCAATGAAGTCACAGAGGATGTATAATGGAGTGATGAGTTATATCAAAAAACATGAGAAGACTTTAATAAAAAAACACAAAAGACAATAAGTAGATAAAAGGAGTTACGATGAAAAGAATACTGGAATTTTTCATAAGCAATAAACTGTTGGTAAATATACTCATTGTGGTTGTGGTTATTTTCGGGATATACAGCTTCTTCCACATACAGCAGGATGTTATGCCGCGTGCTGATCTCGACCTGATGTTCATCGAGGTGATTTATCCCGGTGCGAGTCCGTCGGATGTTGAGGTAAATGCGGTTGTGCCCATAGAGCGTGAAATTGCTAAGATCTCGGGCATAGAGGAATATACTTCACTGTCCATTGAGAATAGTGGTTCTATCTTCATAACTATTGATTCCGATGCTGACAACAAACAGAGCGTCAAGGATGAGATCTTTCGTAATATCACACCGGGTAATATTCCCGATCTTCCGAACGAGGTTGAGGATATCCGAATTGTTGACAGGAATCCCAAACTGAGGGAGGTATATGCGATTGCTGTTTTCCCGCGGGATACCACGGAAATCTCCGAAACCGAACTCTATGCATATGTGGACAGACTCGAGGATAAACTCCTTAAGGTTTCTGGTGTGAGTGATGTGAGAGACATAGGCTATCGTGACCGCGAAATCCACATCAATGTCAATCCAAACAAAGCAAAAAGATTGCAGGTTTCGTTAAACGAGATCGTCGGTAGTATCCAGACAAGAAACATCCGCTCTACAGGCGGAACGATACAATCTCTACATGAAGAGCGCTCGGTTGTGACCATTGGTCAATTCGACGATCCATTGGATGTGGGTGATGTAATTGTCCGCTCAACATTTACCGGCACGCGTGTGAGAATAAAAAATATTGCCCACGTGGAGGACGGATTCGAAGAAGAGAACGTTCAGGTACGCGTAAACAAGGAGAAAGCCGTTGTCCTTGAGATCGTCAAGAATGCAAATGCGGATATCATGACGACCGTCAGTAATGTCAAGGATTTGCTCGAGAATGATAAAGATCTCGCTTCTGACAAGTTCGATATCAGGATGGTTTCTGATGGCTCGCTTTCCATCAATGCCCTGCTGAAGGTAGTAAAATCCAACGCTATAATTGGTTTTATCCTGGTGGTAGTCATTCTTTTGATGTTTCTTGATTTCAGGACTGCATTCTGGACTGCATTCGGACTGCCGATAAGCATGCTGATCGTAATGGTTTTCATGTATTTGACAGGTTACACCCTCAACATCCTCTCTCTCTGCGCAATGATCATGATACTCGGTATGCTTGTTGACGACGGGATTGTAATTGCTGAAAATGTATATGTCAAAAAGCGTCTCGGGATGCCTCCAATAAAGGCAACAACAGAGGGCACACTGGAAGTCATTCCCCCTGTTCTTGTATCGCATATCACAACCATTGTGGCTTTTCTGCCCACGTTGATGATTACCGGGAGGATGGGTAAGTTTATCGCTGTTTTCCCTATTGTTGTAACCGTAATGCTTATTGCATCGTTCTTTGAGGCGATCTTTATCCTGCCAAACCATCTTGCCCATTCAAAAATAGCACCCAAAAGGAGAAAGAACTGGTTCGAACCATTTTCGCGATTCTACGAGCGTATCCTGAAAAAAGTTTTGCGGTGGCGTTATATGGTTGTTGTTGTCTTCATCGGTATCCTTATCGGCGCCTTATTTATCTCAAGAGATACCATAAAGAGTTTTATCCTTTTCTACGATGATTCGGCAGAGAAAATCAATATAAATCTCGATGCGCCAAAAGGGACCAGCCTAGAAGCGATGGCAGGTCTAACCAGTGAGGTTGAAGATCGCGTGCAAAGAATAATTCCCGAAGAACTCCTCATATCCTCAATGGCAACTATTGGTAAGCACTACAGAAGGCAAATCACCGCAGAAAAATATGAAAACTGGGCTACCGTTGGGATTACTTTGATACCGAAGAGTGAACGTCACGCCACAGCGAAGGATATTATCGGTGAACTGCGCAGAGAGATAAATGTGAAAAAACTACCGCAGTTCACCAGGGTACGGATGTCGGCAGAGAAAATGGGTCCACCAACCGGCGATCCATTCAATGTGAAGATTATTGCTCACAAAGAAGGCGAGGTAGATTCAGTCCGTGCGCAAATGGAAGATTTTTTAGCGACAATTCCAGGAGTGAAGGATATCGGGAACGACCAGATAGAGGGCAAAAAGGAGCTTGTACTGAAGTTCAATTATGAGCACCTCTCAAAGCTTGGATTAACCGTACAAGACGTGGCAAGTACTGTACGCACCGCCTACTATGGCACGAATGCAACGTCAATTGAAACCTCGGACAAGAAGCTGAATTTCCGCGTCAAAGTGGATGATGTATTTCAAAAGGACGAGAAGTTTTTGCTGCAGCTCCTCATTCCCAATAAGCAAGGGAGATTGATCCGACTTGGTGATGTTGCGAGAATCGTAAGTCGTGAAAGTGATGCAAAGATTAACCATTACGACGGTGCGAGAGCGGTTACCGTCACGGCAGATGTTAACGAAGAGGTTATTACGCCTTCACAGCTCACCCGAATGGTTATGGAAGAATTCCAGGATGTTCCCCGATTATTCCCTGGTGTCTATCTGGAGGTCGGTGGTGAAGCAAAAGAGACGATGATGTCGATTATCGATCTGTTTATAGCCTTCGCTATAGCATTACTTTTGATCTATTTTGTGCTGATACTGTTGTTCAAGTCGCTCTCACAGCCGTTTGTCATACTTATCACTATTCCATTTGGTGTGATTGGCGCCTTGGTGGCGTTTACCGCACATGGTATTCCATTGACCTTCATGGGCATTATCGGAATCATAGGGCTTTCAGGAGTTGTGGTGAACGATAGCGTTGTGATGATACATTTCATCAATAAGCTCTTTGCCGGAAGTGCTGTACCGAATAGAAAACAAACTATTGATGTAATAGCAACGGGTGCAAAAAAGCGTCTGCGCCCGATAATTTTGACCACTTTAACGACTGTGGTCGCAGTTATGCCGACTGTCTATGGTATTGGTGGAACCTCGCAGATGATAGTTCCTGTGGTCATTGCGATGGCGTACGGTTTATTTTTCGCAACATTACTCACATTGGTATTTACCCCTTCACTCTATATGATAAATACTGATATCAGAGCGTTATTCACCGGAGCAAAAGAGACGGATGTCAGAAGAATATTTCACCGGAAAACAAAGAAAAAGGAGTCTATTAAATGAAAAATATCAATTTAGCCTTTACATCGGGATTTGTGACATTATTGATGCTAACCGGGATTACCGGTGCTTATGGAGAGATAGAGGAATCGGATATGCAGAGTGGAAGTGAAAAGAAAAGAATCACTTTACCCCAATTTATTGAAAGTCTCCAGCAAACTCACCCGTTGTTTGAACGAGAAGAATTGAACCATGCAATAGTGTCAGAAGAGCAAAAAAGTTTAACAGGAGCGGAAGACTGGACGCTTTCATCGAGTGCCAGCATCAACTACATTGACCATTCACCCGTTACTGCAGGTATTGAAAAAACCAATGGGACATCACTCACCAGCGGTGTAACCAGACATTTTTGGAGTACTGGAGGTAATCTGTCCGCTAACCTGACGCTTGGCGTTAAGAGGTACGAGTATCTGCCCTACCCTTCATACTCATCGCTACCGGGCACCAACTTTGACAATCAGCTCTTTGTTACCTACACGCAGCCCCTGCTCAGAAATTGGAAAGGGGTACTGAGCAAATTGGCGTACGATTTGAAATCCGTTGAGATCGAACTAACTAATGTGCAGATCATTGAGAATCAGGAAGACTTCCTTGCTGCAGAAGCGTACCACTTCCTTAATTGGGTATTCTACACAAAAGAACTACAAATTGTGCAGGAACGCCTCCGGCTCAGCGAGAAATCACTGAAAGACACAAAACGCAAAAGGGCATATAATCTCATTGATAGGGTAGATGTTATACGTGCAGAAAATGCATTCAGCCTTGCAGAGCAGAATCGCGTTATTGTATCATCAGATCTTTTGTCGCTTGTACAGCAACTATCGGTCCTCTTGCAGGATGACCGCATCATGGAATTGATTCCCGAATTTGATCTCTACGAAATTCACGAGCTTCCAGAACTCGAAGCAGTAACCAAAGATTTCCGACAGGATTCACGGGTACTCACGCAACTTGAACTGACCTTGGAACAACTCACGATCATGAGGAAAGGTAACAAAGAATCTACCAAACCCGAGCTCAATCTGACCGCACAGGCAGGCACAAATAAGTTTGATGAAAACTTCGGAGAAGCTTTGAAAATTGATAAACCCCAGGCAAGTTTGAGTATCTCCTATATATTTCCCCTGAAAAATATCACCGCACAGGCTAATGTTCATACAATAGATCTTCGTATTGCTCAACTTAATAAGCAGATAGAGGAATTTGTCATCGCACAAATTTCTTCTCTCAGCAACGTATATGTCCAGTTGAAACAAACGGAAGAGATTCTAAATCTTAATAAACAGCAAATAAAACTGGCAGAACGGAAAACACGTGAGGAGATAGCAACGTATAATCGCGGAAGAGGTGATTTTTCTTTTGTAATACAAAGTCAGGATGAGGAGGAAAGAGCGAAACTTACATATGCTCTTAACGCATTGGTGTATCAGAAACTCTACATTCAATACCTTGCGATGACAGACCAATTGCTATCGTCCTAATGGTTTATAGTCTTGGGAACAAATTGGGTTCAGAGGTCGGCGGATATTGGGAGATGAAGGTTTTTATGAGGAAGTGTAGGGACATAGCGTTTTTTTTGAGGAGAGAGCCGACATCATTGAGTTATATAGACAACGGATAACAGATGCTGCATTCAATCAAATTATGAAGAAATTAAAATGGTGACAATATCTAGTATCTTGAAGCCTGAACTTCCCATGTAAAATGTCAAGTAAAAAAATGAGATTTTTTAGCTACCTCCTTCTTAAGATTCATCCTTAACATAGTAGTCTCGATCTTCAATTAGAAGTTTGAAGATTACCTTTGTCATCTGTCGAGCTAAACAGCGTAATGCATGATTATGTTTCTTCCCTTCATTCCTCTTCTTGTTATAATATCGTCGGGATTCATTTATGGAGCGTATTGTGCACCCTGCAAGTTCAATCATAGCTGACTTGCATATCTTGTTAGCCTTAAACACTGCTTTCGCCATCTTTCGCTTCCCGGAATCGTTGTTGATACATCCAACACCGAAATAGATGGCAAGTTTGTTAGAATCCTTAAAACGACGAATGTCTCCTATCTCTCCCGCTAACCTGCTGGAAAGTTTTGTCGCAACTCCAGGAACACTCCTTAACCGCTGAACTTCTTTACTCCCTTCTCCAAGCTTGTCTAATTCCTTATCCAATAACTCTGTCTCTTCCTTTAACTCCAAAATACGCTTCGCTTGAGATTGAATTACTGTTGCATATACCTCCACCAGTTCTCTCACATATTCTAATCCCTGAAGCCGATTTATTATCTTC
>Ga0315532_1000857_pt1 | contig 24010 bp, 21 predicted proteins | sample SalMarWE160370MG_FD_203082 | JGI IMG/M metagenome (GOLD analysis project Ga0315532, IMG submission 203082) | Salt marsh sediment microbial communities from the Plum Island Ecosystem LTER, Massachusetts, United States - Salt Marsh Sediment WE1603-70 ...
AGAAGATAGCCCTGGAAACTCTCAAGGAAGGGCTCCAACACCAGAATGGCACGACCAGAAACGTATGCACCATGGCTCTGAAATTAATGGGTGAGAAAACACCGGCAGAAAAACCAACAACAAAAAGGGCAGTGCCAGCAAAACTAAAAATCAAAGAGATTCCGAGGAAAACCAGCAAAAAACGAAAAACCATATTAGAGCGAACAAATCGCCGAAGGCCCTATAATAGATAAAAAACTTTCTTGAAACAATCTAAAAAACTGTACATCCAATTCTCTTAATTAGCGTACTTCACAGAACAACCATAGGGTTTACTTTCAGTTACGCCCACTGGTTTGTCGCTGGTAAGCTCATAGAGGGCTTTATCAACAAAATTAAGTAATGGTTCTTCGACTCTGCCCATCGGTGAATTATCAATCGCGCCGGCATAGGCGATATTACTATCAGCGCCTATTATAAACATATGGGGTGTAGTTTCAGCACTGCAGGCACGGCCGACTTTGCCGTCTCTGTCATCCAGTATTGGATATTGCAGCTTATACTTTTGTGCAAATTCTCTATTCGCTTCCGGTGTTGCATAGCTCGTGCAGTTTACTGCAAGCCAAACGACATTCTTATCCTTATACTTATTAGCAAGCATAACCATTGTAGGCACTGCTTCGTAATGGTATCTGACAGAGGTGCACTGCACATCTTTCAACAAAAAGTAACCCAAAAAACCAAATAGAATTTCGCACAGGAGCCGTTATGTGAAAAATGCTAATCCCCCTGCCTTCTATGGATATTGCACAACGCTTGTAAAAAAAGAACTGCCCCGATAGACATCGGAACAGTTCCCCTGATATATCACTGCTACATTTTCCCCTATAGCCGTTGTCTAAAGTAAACTTCCTATCTTTATCGGTTACTTTTGGACTTCCTGCTTATTTTCTCCCTCATCAATCGGAGCCATCGGGCCACGCGTAGCACGTGGACCACGCGGTCCTCCTGGGGCTCCTGGAGTTGCCGCCGGCCCCATCTGCCCCCGTGTCCTGCCGCCAAATCCCCTTCGGCCCGTGCTGAGTCTTCCGATGCGCTGGGCTGTCTGCTCGGCCTTTTCCTTTAAGGCCAGGTCATGAATTGCCTGCAGTTCAGCAGTGTTTACTATCACCAGTTCCTCACCTTCGGCGGCCTGGGGACCTCGGCCTTGCAGAAGCGATAACTGCTTCAGAATCTCATTAAGTGCCGTCTGACGCAGTTCACGAGCTTTCGAAAAGCTTTCTCTCATCTTCGCTCTTTCTTCATCAGAAAGTTCTGAAAAAGGCCTCTGCTGCCCAGTGCCCATCGCCCCTATGCCTGCTTTTAGCTTGGCGAGCTGCTCTTCAATCGCTTTAACGGCCTTGAGCTGTTCTTCAGGGTCCAAACCACGGGCTCTTTCGCCAGTTCTTTCACCAACTCTTCCACCGGCTCTTTCGCGCATTTGGGTCCTTAATTTTTCTCTTTCTTCGTCTGACATATTTTCCCATTTTTCGCGCATTTTAGCCCTTAATTTCTCCCTCTCCTCTTCAGACATATTCGGCCATTTTTCTCTCATCTGGGCTGCTTCTTCGGGAGAAAGCATTTGAAACATTCTCCAGTCTCCACGCTCGCGAGGTCTCGACTGTTCGGCCTGGCTCTGTCCAAACACGGTCCATGCAAAAGCCAGAACCACAAAAACAATGATAGTTGAAACGAGGTACTTCTTCATAATGTTTACCTCCTAAATAAGAAAAAAAGTTACATTTCAATTAATTCCCACCCGGGGATTCAACAATCCGTTTATATATTATCACGTCGTATTGAATCAAGACGTAAATACAAAACCTTTTATTGCAACAAAGACAAAAAAGTCAAAGAGCCGGATTTTCTCTATTCCTCTGTTTCTGTTGTCTCACTCCATTCCCCAAGGACTTTATTCAATTCTTCCTTTACTTTTTCCAGTTTTTTCTTTGGCTGCTCTATTTCCTCAATCGTCTCCGGAAGCATTTTATCCGGTTCATCTATCACATAAGGCGTGATAAATATCAGCATTTCACTATTGGCCAATTCGGCTTCCTTGTGACGAAACAGGCCGCCTATCACAGGGGCATCGCCTAAAAGCGGAAGCTTCCGTTTGACAGTGCTTACCTCCTGGAAAAGAATACCACCGAGCATAATCGTTTGGCCGTCCTGTATTATCATATTGGTTGTCGTATCCATCGCCGTCCTGACCCGCTGGTTATTTATCTCTTCCGTGGCAAGCTGCGAGAGAATCACTCTTATAATCATATCCACATTCTTTTCAGGCGTGATACTCGGCCTGGCCTTTAATGTCATACCCACCTGCTCGTATTCATACTGGGAGGTGGCTCTGCCGCCTGTATCAGAAACTGACACTTCTGTCTGGAAAGCGACTACCTGACCCTTGAAGAATTCCGCTTCTTCATTGTCTTTTGTCCAAAGTGTCTGCTGATTAAGAATCTTGGCATCAAGCTCCCTGACCAGAAAATCAACCAGGGTAGTGACACTCATTCCCACTTCGAGTGTTAATGAGCCGCTTTCTGCAAGATGGCTTAGTGTGCTCAGAGCTGTAACCGCATTTTCGTTGTCCAAAGTTGACCACTTTGACTGGTCGGAGCTGAGCTGCAAACCCAGCGAGGTCATATTGCTGTGGTCAACCTGAACAATTACCGCCTTTACCATCACCTGCTTGCCGGGTATATCAAGCTCCTGAATCAATTCATCTATTCTTTCCATAAACTCCGGAGGAGCAAGAACAAGAAGACTTTTGCTGCGGGGGTCCGGAATAAAGCGAACCCTGCCTATAACGTTACTTATCGGCATCTCTTCCGTGCTCTGCCGACCCGTATTCCACCAGGGTCTGTACTCGCTGGTACTGCTGGTACTACTCCCACTTGAACTGCTCGAACTGCTCGTGCTGGTCGTGCTGCTGGTATCTGCTTCATCCTGCCTGGCCTCGCTCAATCCACGCTCACTAAAGCTAATCGTTGCGGTTGTGCCCAGCTCGTTAAACAGCGCATTGAGGCGCTGAGCAAGGTCTTCAGGGTCGGCGTATTTTAGTGTTATAACCTTCGGTATTTCCGCCATCTCCTGTTTATCAAGCTCGTGTACAAGCTGCTCGATAACATCATAGGCCTCCGGTATTTTGCTGATTACAATTATCTTCTTTGTTCCCGGAACATCCTCGAAAGTCAATTGCCCATAAAGCGGGCCGACAATTTTTTGCTTGTCCTCCGTCCTTCCAAACAGAATATCATAAATCGATATGCCCCTGTCACTCTCTTCACTGAAAAGCGTCGTCAGCAAATCAGCCATCTCTATCGGGTCGGAATTACGCAGTTCGATTATCCTTGGCCTGACCTCATTTACATCTATCGGCACATCCCATTGACTTATCTGCTCGGCAATTTTTTCCATATTCTCAGGTGAAGCAATCACGGTAACCTGCTTGAGCGAAACGTAGGATATAACCCTGACCGTCTCGGACGAAGAAGTCGTGCTCCCGCTTTGATAACTGCCCCTGCCCCGGGGATTGTATCTGCCGTATCCACTCGATGAGCTGCTGCTGCCGTATAATCCCTCTTCATAAAGCTCGTCTATATTTGTCTTTATCTGGTCCGGGTCGGCATATTTCAGCCTGAAATGCCTTGTCTCGAACTGACCCGGAGGAACATCGACTTCCTGAATCATCTTTTTGACGATTTCTCGCAGGTCTTTCCTGCCGAATACAATCACCTGTTTTGAGTTAGGCAGCGGCTCAACAAGAACATTCGGCAAAAATTCAGTGCCAGGCAAATTCCTGAATCCGTTCACAATACTATCCTGAACTTCCCGCGCATCGGCATACCTCAGCGGAATTACCTCGTATTCCGATTCAACCGGCTCTTCCTTGTCCAGTTTTTGAATCCACTGCTCGATTTGATTTATATCTTCAGCAGACCCCCTTGCTATTATCCATTTTCGCCTTGGTTCAGGAATGAGAACAATCGGACCACGAGCAGAGCTAATCACAACTGACGCCGCGGCCCCGCCTGCGGATTCACTCCTTTGGGAAGAACCGCTTGCCTGGGCCGACCCGGATGAAGGCGAGGAGCTGCCGCCTCGGCCGCGGTCGGAACTGCGCCTGCCGAAACTACCCGACCTGAGACTGCTGTATCCCTCGCTCTCTCCCAACAGCATCTTCAGCATCTGAACAATTTCCGACGGGTCACCATATTGAACGGTAAAAATCTTCGTCACCGTCTGCTCCGCCTCGGGCACGTCAAACACTGCGATAATTCCCTCGATACGTATCAAGTTCGCAACCGTGTCAATCACCAGCAAAGTTCCAGTTGTCTCGTCCGCGCTGACGTAGCCGTACTCGCCAACTAAGGGCTGAATTATCTGGCCCATTTGAGCAGGTTGGTAACTTACAAGCTTGAAAAACTTTTGAACTATCTGGTCTTTATTTTCGAGCGCGGCAAGAGGCTGGTCTGCTTCTATCGTAGGAACAAATCGAAGTTTTGCATCCTTAATAGATACAAGATAAATCGCATCGTCCGTATGCTCGGCAACAAATCCCTTCATACGCAACGCCCCATAGATATGCGACAGGGCCTTGCTTCTCGGTAACCTCTTCGGCGAATAAACGGTAATCCTCTGCTGCATCACCTCATCAGCCGGGATAACAGTCTTGCCGGTCCATTCAGAAATCTTCTGAATAACATCCTTCATCTCCACATTTTTGAGGTTCAGCGCCTCCATTGGCTCGTTTGAATCACCCGGCATGTTCGGCTCATTAGTATCGCCTACTCCCTCAGGCCCTGCACCCAGCCCCCTGCGTCTGTCGAAATCCCCGAAACCGCTGGGCCTGCCGAATTCTCCACTCCCCATTTGCCCCCGCCGTTCTGAACTTCTGCGTCCATCAAAACCGGCGAATCCACCGAAATCATTTGCATCCCCACGCCTCGGTCTTCTTCCCCAACCTCTCGGCTGATTAACATCAGATAATCTGCCACGCTCATTAACATCAGCTATTTTGGCTGACCTGACGTCACCCGGGCTGTCAACTTTATTAGGTTCATTAGGACCGGCAGCCGCTGGAGTTTTGACCTTAGCTTTCATCAGTTTTGGCTTCGGGGTATAAAAACCAATCCTCCAGATAACAAAAATCGCCGCTATAACAATTACCACGCCTATTATTACTCTTGACCGTTTCAATTCAATCACCTCACTTTACATCATTAACTTCATTTACTTCCGGCGCCGGTCGTATGGCACTGAATCTCTCTCGCATTTTAGCCATAAACTCTCGCCTTTCCTCCTCGGACAAATCCATCCATTTTTCTCTCATCTTCTCCCATTCCGCTCTCATTTCTGCTCTTTCTTCCGCAGAGAGCGTGCCATATCTTGTCCCTTCCTCTTGCCGGCCGGCGTCAAACCTCTCACGTATTTTGGCGCGGAATGCCTGCTTTTCTTCCTCAGACATATCCTGCATTCGTTCTACCATCTCTTGTCTTTGCTCTCTGATTTTAGCTTTTTCTTCGTCAGAAGGACCTTGATATCTTCCCTTCTCTCCACCGCCTGGCTGCAATTTTCTCTCGGCCTGGTCACCTGCAAGCTCAGTGCCTTTCTGGGTAACAACATCGGTTCTACGGTTCCTTGTTCCTCTTACGCCCAGACCTATCGCCAAAACAGCAAGAACCGCCGCAACAGCAATTATCACTATTATTAATGTCTTTGATAGTTTCATTTTTGTCGCCTCACTGCATTTATTTTATTCCCGTCTTCCACGAGGACCCCGTCCGCCATCCGGTGGTCGTCTATCTCCAGACCTCCCGCGCATCCGGGCCCTGAATTCTTCTCTTTCCGCATCAGACATATTCTCCCATCTTTCCCTCATCCTGTCTCTTTCTTCGGGAGAAAACCGGCCAAATCCCATCCTGCCTTCACCACCACTGACCTCAACCTGAACCTGGACTGTTTGAGAAGGTTTCTCCTGCTCTTTGGCCACTTCCGCACTCGGCCCTGTAGGCCTCTGTTTTCTCATATCAGGAGGAATCGCCGCATCTATCGGGAAAAAGACCTTTTCATTCCCATCCCATTCAATTTTGACCTGCACAGACTCAATGGCCGTAATCTTTGCATCTGCTATCATATCACCAACTTTATACCATTTGCCGTTTATTAGCACCTCGTCGCCCATTATCCCTGAGACCTCTTTCACTGGATGCTGTTTCTTTGCGGGCGGCACAAACAAATTATTTTTCTTAAGCTGCTCGGCGGCTTCCCGATATCCAGCCAAATGTTTTTCCGTCTCCTTTGCATCCGGCTTGCCGTTTGTGATAGCCAGTTTTACAAGGTCTTGCGCCCTCGCTGTAGCTGCAAAAAAACCGGACACTTTGACTAAAATCAAAACACCCAAAAATCCCGAAATGCAAAGCAGCACAATCGAAAAGGACTGACCCTTGAAATAATCCATAATTGCATACTTTTTGACCAATTCTTTCATATCTCTTAAATAATCAAAATTCATAATAAAATCCTTTCACTTAACAAGTGTTGACACCGTAAAATCCAGCTCAACATCCTGCCGCTTTTTCGGATCGCACTTAATTTTAAATTCCTCTATCCCAGCCAGATAGGGATTCTCATTCAGTCCCGCAAGTAAATCGAGCGCTTGCTCGAACTTACAATTGCCGCTGCACTTGACACGCAGTATCTTATAGCCGCCCTGCCGTGCTTTTGTAACAGGCAGAACCTGCAATGGCTTGCTGCTCACACCCGCTTTCTTTAATTGTTCATTAAGTTTATCCCTGAACAGAAGCATCTGTTTTTCTTCAACCTGCGGTATCTCAAATACAGGCACAATAGACGTCAGCCCCGCCTGTCTTACCTGGTCAACATCAATAGCTTTCAACCTGGCTCTTATCAATGCGAGCGATTTCCTCGCCTCCGCCCATCGGTTGGGTATCTTCAACACAAATATAAAGACGATAACAGCAACACACACACCGCCGATCACCAACGCCTGTTTATCTCTATTGCTTAATCTGTCCATTTTCCGTCTTCCGTTTTCCGTCGTCTGCTCTCTGTCGTCCGTCCTACTTTCGTCCCTTCCTGGTGAAATTCTTATAATGGAAAGTCATAGTAAATTTAATCTGGTCGCCCCTGTTATCTTTCGATGCACTTTGAATCTTTACCTCTTTAATATTCTTTTGCTTCAGCAGATTTTCCTGAAACTTATATATCTGCTCCGAACTTTGCGCCTGCCCGTTTATGTTTATCGGCTGGCCCTTTTTAAAATGCAGACTGTCCAGCATTATCCCATTCTCACCACTCAAGGTTACCAGATTCAAAAGCTCCAGCAAATCCGGCCTCTGCTGCGCCACAACTTTCATCAGCTTTTGTCGCTCTTCGAGTAGTCCTATATCGGCACTCACATTTGATGCTTGCAGCCGTCTTTCAATCGCTTCCGGACTGGCCACATCAACAACATACGACACCAAAAGAAGCACAACCAGCGTCGCTGCTGCAATTGCCCCTGTTACCTTCGGTGAATACAGCCAATGCTTCTTTTCTTCGACTGCTTTCGGTTCATATAAATGTTCGAAAATATTAAGCTCATCCCGCTCATCATCAAACGCACATAGTCCAAGACCTATCGGCACTCTATATTCGTAGATGTCCTCAGCAGCGAGTCCCACCCCTTTCTTCGGTTCTTTTACACCCGTCATAGCCGCCTCAGCTTTCAATCCCGCAGACTTTAGACAGGATATTACCATTTCTATCGAGCTGCTGCCGTCTGACAACACAAAAACCGGCACTTCCGCCGGTGCAGCACAACCGAACAATTCAAGCACGCTCCTCATATCCTGTGCAAACCTTTCACTGTCCTGCGTTTGCTCGGCTAATCCATCAGGCATCACTATATCCTCAATTCCCATATCCAGGGTCACTGCATTACTCAGCCGTTCCCCTTCAGCCAGGCAAACCTGCGTACTCCGTGCCGATAGATTCACGATTACAGATGTCTTATCATTCCCGGAAAAGAACGTCCGCCATACCTTCACAATCGCTTCGCTGCTCAGTAGTATTTTTCCGGGCTGAAAAACTTCCACATTACTCACAAACCTTTGCAGGCGGTCTCTTCTTGCGGCAGCTATGGTAACCGTTACTTCCCCATTCCGCACCTGGCCGGTCCGCCAAGCCAGCTCCATTTGCTCAGCCGATAATGGCAGCAGCGCCTCCGCCTGCAATTTGACAATTGACGCAATTTCTTCCTCTCCGGCCGCAGGAACATTAATCCGATAAAAGCCGACACCCGCCGAGTCAAAACCGACCACTAACACCCTGTTACCGGCAACCTGTGTCCGCTCCAAAGGCCCAACAGACAAGCCACAGCCAACCACAAAATCCCGCCAGTCGCCATCGCTGATTTCACCGCTTTTAGTCCACAAAACTTCAAAGGCATCTCCACGCTTTTCAAGCTCCACCGCCTTGAGCACATTTTCTTCCTGTGCTATTGCGATTGCAGAAAATTTTGTCTCAACACCTGTTTTCATATCTGCCAATTAGAAAAAACAATCATTTATTAGTTACCTGTTCCCTGATGCCAGTAAAGAACCCTGCAGGGATTCGAGCTTCTGTCAACCACCACTTCCGTCTCTAACGTCACCCCATCGGAATCACCTCTGTCAGCCGTGGCAAAACAACGAATTGTAAACACATTCGAACGGGTAGTGACGAAATTGGCAATACTCTTGAACCTGTCTATACTCAGCACATTCAACAACTCGGCAATGCTCTGCATCCCATAAATCAAGCCGCTTCTGTAGGCGATAATATCCTCGGCAATCTGTAATGCTTCATCATTATCGCCAAATAAGGCTGCCAGCACTTCTTTTGAAGCTGTATTGACATTTACTTTCCCGGTTATCTGTGTGCTGTTATCCACTGTTATTTTGTCTGCTATCAGAGAAAACGTCTGCAAATCCAGCGCCTCAGAATCCCCCCGCGAATCCTCCGACGGCCTGACAGGGCTGTCATTATCTATCAAATCGGCAATGCTGTTTAACTGGTTTCTCTGGCGTCTTTCAACAATCCAATTCGCAACCGACCTTCTTATTCCCAGCGATGTTTCCAGCTGCCTTGCGTCGGCCTGGTTGATATTTATTCTTCCGTTGCCCTCGGCATCTGTGTTTTGGTCATACGAATAGCAGCTAAGATACGCAATCCATCCCTTGTCGAGCTCATCGTCCCCATCATCGTTAGGCGGGCTTCTACTGCCGTCTCTTTCATTATAATCCAACTGCCCGTTCAGATTAATGTCTTCACCATAAAAAAGCTCTTGTGTAACATCCTTGACTAAAAGCAGCTCGCGTATCGTCTTAAACGCACCGTTGCGAATCGCATATCTAAACGGAAGATTCCGGTAATACCCACCCTCGACACCCTCGCCGCTTACAGTATCATCGTCATCCCGCCAGTCGATTATTGCATCTGCTATATATGGCTCCATATTAGGTAACGCCAAAAGCTGTCCTCTCGTCACGGTGTTTATATTCAATTTGCTTGATTCATCAATCACCCTGACACTAAACCGGCACCGCTCTAAGCTGACATTATTCAGGTCCTCGTCATTATTACTCCACAAATCCTCCAGACTGTCGCTGTCCCGCAGGTCTTCGTTCAACAGCCCGATTGCTCTCTCTATCCCGGCCCTGCAGGCCCATTTGCAGCGAAACTCTTCCGTCCTGACCTGACGCACTTTTATATCAAGCCGGCTGTTATGTCCTACGGTTGCTACTATGACATTAAGTATCATTACCACCCACAATACCGCTACAATAATAAGCCCTTTTCTGCGGCCATCGGTGTCGATTCGCCCAACCAAAGTTTTTCTTATCGAACTTTTCACTTTCTTTTTTACCTGCCCTATTCAGTCGCTCCGCCGCCCATCCGGCTACTGCTATCTTGTCCCCCGCCTCCTTCAGAGCCGCCCTGCCCACCTCTTCCGCCGGATGCACCCGCCTCACCACCTCCACCGGAAGTACTTTCACCGCCGGCAAAGCGAACAAAATTAACCATAAAAGATTCCACTACAGAGCCCCTGTGTTCCGGCTTTATTATTGCTATGCTTATCTCAACCAATTCAGGTAAAGTCTCCATTTCTACCGGCCATTCATCCGACCACTCTTCACCGTCGAAGAACCTGATATCAAAAACATCAATATCCTCTGCAATTGCCGTCAGAATTCCGCCCGGCTCGGCCTCGTTAGGGTCGGGATTCGGCCATAAGCGCCTCATCAGATATGTCTTGTCCTGCTCTGTAAGCAGATAATACTCCACCTCATATACATCGCCCTCCGGCTGGGCGGCCCTGGCCTTTGTGCCGCCGACAGTGTAAAAAGTCAAAACAATCATAGGCGTCTCACCCGACTTTACAACAGTCCCCACAAACTTCATATTCGTTATGTCACTGTCACGATACAAATTCATAAGGTCCCGTGAGAGCATATCCGATGCAAATCTTACCTCCGCTGCAGCCGAGATATTATCATCAACTATCCCGGCACTGGTTGAAACGACCTTCAATGTGAATAGTGCAATTGATGCAACAAACGCCCCTATCGTCGTAGCTATCAGCACTTCTACTAAAGTGAATCCTCTCTTTTTAAAATACATTCTCCTACGACTCCTCCTCTTCTTCCACAGTTATAATCGTTGAAATTCCATCAAGCATTGTATCAACTGTCAAACTGTATGGCCGATTACGCTCGACCCAGCTCACGGTTATTGATACCATATACAGACTGTCAATATCCTGATACTCCGTAACAACCTCCCAGTGATACCCCGGCTCATACTCCTCGAAAACACCTTCAAACTGACCCTGTTCGATGAATTCATCGATGCCCATATTGTCAATCAAACTAAGCTGTCTGTCGGCCAGTGCCGCCGCAATTTCATACTGCCTGTTCAGCCTCAGCCCGCTCACCGCCTGCGTGCTTATCGCGCCCAGCACCAAAACAGAGCCGGAAAGAATCACGCTCGCTACAAGCGCCTCAATCAGATTAAAACCCTTATTTCTCTTCGAAAGCGTCATTATTCCGCATCCAAATCAATAGTCTTGATTGTGACGTTATCAGCCGTGTCATAAAACATTTTTGTCCTGCCCGTAGCGGCGCTGACACACACCGTATAATGGTTTCTGCCGTCGCCGACCTGAACCAACGCTGATTGTGCAGTGCCTTTAGGCGAAAAAATTATCCCCTGCCCTTCATAAGTCGAAGCTGCCACATCAGTATCAACAGGCACAATTTGTATATCCTCGAACACAACGCCGTTTCCGAATTCCACCGGCCTGCAATACAAATCCCGCACCACCGTCTGTTCGGTCTGCTCACTTTGCTCGTCCCATTGATTCGTTACCAGCGAAACTCCGTTATTCGTTACATCCAGCCGCATTTCATACGGCTGTTGTTTTTCTACTGCCATTATCCTCGCATACTTTGCTGTAAGCACCATATCACGGGCCGCTTTTTCAACCAGCATCCTCTTATATGTCCCCACATAGACCCCGCCGCCAAGCCCTGCAACAAGGGCAACAACCGCCACTACCAGCAGCATCTCCACAATCGTAAATCCTCGCTCATCCCACGGGTGTTGCATCAACGTTTTTTCACGAAATGCAGCATACGACATACGATATACGAGATTAGTCGTTATATATGTCTTCATTGTCACCCTCGCCACCCGACTCACCGTCTGCGCCGTAACTTATCAAATCAAAACTGCCCGGATTAATCTCACCCTCAGCCACATAGATATAGGGATTACCCCACGGGTCGAGCAGCTGACTCTGCTTTACATAAGGTCCTCTCCATTGCTCTTCGAGGTCCGCGGGCGCTATCAATAGTACTTCAAGCCCCTCAGAATCATCCGGGTATCGACCACAATCCATATAAAAATTGGCAAGAGCGGTCTCTATAGTTTCCATCTTCGGCCTTGCCAGGTCTTTCTTGGCCTTGCCGAGACGCCGAACCAACTGAGGCGCGACCCACCCGGCAAGCAGAGATATAATCATAATTACTACGAGCAGCTCTATAAGCGTAAATGCCTTTTCCTTCCGCTTTATTCGCTTCATTTGCTTACCTCACTTAAATAAAAACAAAAACTTACAATCCTAAAAACCGGCTCCAAGCCCCATCGTAACTATGGGCAGCAGGGTCGCTGCTATAATAAAACCTATTACCAGCGCCAACAAAAGTATCAGCACAGCGGGGAATATCGCCATAAATCTGTTTATCGCCGCATCCGCATCGGAATCGAATGTCTCAGCGGCATTGAGCAGTAATTCATCAAGCTTTCCTGTCTGCTCACCTACCGAAGTAATCTGCACCAATAAAGGCGGAAAATATCCAGACTCATCCAAAGGCCCTGCCAGCGATTCGCCCCGCTTTACCTCTTCAGCGACCGTATCTATTTCTCTTCCCAAAACTTCATTGCCAAGAGTATTACGAACTACGCCAAGCGCCTCCAAAATAGTAACGCCCCCCTGCGTCAGCGATCCAAGCGTTCTGGCGAATCTGCCTACCGCTATTGTCCGTAAAACCGCACCCAAAACAGGAATCTTCAGCTTAAAAGCATCCCACCTGATCCTGCCCGAAGTCTTCGTCCATCTTCGCAGATAATATATCCCTGCTGCAATCACGGCAATCATAAACCAGCCGAAAACCGTTGAAAACAAATTCCTCATAAAGTCGCTCAACGTCATCAGAATCCTCGTCGGCAGCGGCGCTGCCCCGATGCCGCCGGGTATCGTAGCCAATATGCCGGGCAATATCCACGTTATTATGATAACTACAGATACAAAACCGATACATAAAACAAAAACAGGATACGCAGAGGCGTTCTTCATACTCGTCTTTATTTTCTCATCCCGGCTCAACATCCCCGCCAGCTGGGCGGTCGTTTGTTCAAGAAGCCCTCCTGTCTCGCCGACCCTAATCATCGAAATATACAACGGGCTGAAAATTTTCTCGTGTTTGGCCATAGCATCGGAAAGCGACTGCCCGGAGCTTACCGAATTAACAAGGTCGGACAGCATTTCTCTCATCGCCGCTTTGTGCTGCTGCTTGAGTATAAGCTCAAGTCCGTTTAGAAGCGGCAGCCCGGCACGCAAAGCCGTGCTTAACTGCGTCGTCATAGCCAAAATATCTTTTCCCGTTATCCTTTTGGAACCGAACCTGAAAACCTTTGCCAGGTCCGCTTCCTTTTTTTCAACCGCTTCAACATCTGCCGCAACCGTTTGTTCGGCCAGATCCGTAACAAATTGCCCCCTGTCCGACAAGGCTACAACGGCGCTTCTGCGGTCGGACGCTTCTATCGTTCCCGTGACGTGTCCGCCGCCTTTATCTACCGCTTTATAAAAAAATTGTCCCACAATTTAGCTCTGTGCCTGAATATCAATTCTAAAACCGAAACAATTATGAAATTCGGATTTATCTTTTACTCTTCCTCACCTATCCCCTTTGCAACTCTGTAAATCTCCTCAGGTGTTGTTATACCTTTCATGACTTTTCCAATCCCATCGTGCACCATACTTATATGGTCTTTCGGCGCCGCCCTTATGATTTGCTCGGTCGTTGGTCTTTCAGCAATTAAATCTCTCAGCTTGGCGGTTACTCTTAGCATTTCAAATATGCCCGTCCGACCGCTCATACCGGTATGACCGCATTCGTGACAGCCCACACCGTGATAGAATTTTGTCCCCGGTTTAATCCGGGCGGAACCATTCAAACTCCTCATCAGAATTTCATCCGGCTGATACGGCTCCCTGCACTTCGTGCAAACCTTACGCACCAATCTTTGAGCTAATATTCCCTCCAACGAACTGGCTAGTAAAAACGGCTCAACTCCCATATCTATCAACCTGTTTACCGCCCCGGGAGCGTCGTTTGTATGGAGTGTCGAGAAAACAAGATGCCCGGTCAACGCAGCACGAATTGCTATATCTGCTGTTTCCCTGTCACGGATTTCTCCCACCATCACAATATCAGGGTCGTGACGCAATATATGCCGCAGCCCCGTAGCAAAGGTCAGCCCCCTCTTCGGATTGACCGGCATCTGGTTAATCCCCTCGAGCTGATACTCGACGGGGTCCTCTATCGTTATCATTTTAACAGCCGGCGAATATATCTTATTCAATGAGGCATAAAGTGTTGTTGTCTTTCCACAGCCGGTCGGCCCTGTAACAAGCACTATACCATGCGTCTTATTCAGGCAATTAGCAAAGCCCTTAAGGCACTGCTCGTTCATTCCCAAATCTTCGAGGGCAATCAATGAGGCGGTCCTGTCCAGAAGTCTCAGCTCAATTGCTTCGCCGAATACCGTCGGCACAGTGGAAACACGAATATCAATCCTGCCGCTCTTGCCCGCAAATTCGATATGACCATCCTGCGGCACAAACCGCTCGGCGATGTTCATACCCGCCATAATCTTAATCCGTGAAATAATCGCCGCCTGAAGCCGTTTCGACGACGGGCTTTTCTCAATAAGCATGCCATCAATACGGTATTTTATCTTTACCTTGCTCTCAAACGGCTCGATATGAATATCACTTGCGCGGGCCTCTATCGCCTCAAGAATTATCAAATTCACAAGGTTTACAAGAGACGGCTCTCTGGCCAATTCGTGCAGCTTGGCAGGCGAATAATCGCCATTATTTAATTCACCCTCAGCCCGTTTTTCAGTTGGGGCGAGGTTATCCAGCATTCTTGCCACATTGCTGCCGTAGAATTTCAGAATCGCATCCTCCATCTGCTCCGGGTCAGCGTAATATCTCTGCACCGGATAGCCCGCCACCAATCGCAAATCCTCCATAACCTGCGGCTGAAAGGGGTCTAACATCGCCACAGCCAAACGGCTATTCTCCAGCCACAAAGGCAGAACATTGCATTTGCTGACCAAATCAGCCGGGATGAGAGTGATGATTTCTGGGCCTACAGAAATGTCCGTTAAATCTATCTTTTCTATTCCCGCCTGCAGCGCAAGTGCTTCATTCAACTGTGCTTGTGTGATATAGCCGAGATCTATTAAAATCTGGCCTAATTGGCGATGCTCGACTTTCTGCTCGGCAAGTGCGGTTTTTAGGCCGGAATCGTCTAAATACGCCTTTTCGCAAAGTAACTGGCCTAATTTTTTCTTATGATTTCCGTTTCTTCGGGGGGGCATTTATCTCCTGCTTCTCAAATAATAAAACCTCACAAATTCATAAGTATATACATAAAAAGAACTTATCCGGCCAGTGCCAGATCAATCAGATATTCATAACTCCACGATAAGATTATACTTACAGCTATTGTATTTAGACGTCTGAAAATGCAATTTTGTTACAAAAAAAAGGATTTTTGTCCGAAAAAATGTAAATAAATATATCTTAAGATATAGGTCTTATGGCGGTTAATATAGGTAGTTTCAGCGGCATAATATACCCAAAAAGTTAGACACGGATTTGGTTAGAAATCCGAAATTCTAATACCGAAATCCTAAACAAATCCTAATGAACTAAATTTAAAAGTCCAAAACTAACCACAAATTAATACGGATTGAAACTGATTTTGTTGAAAGTCGGCTGGAAAGCAATATTATAAAAAGCGGAAACCAGTAGTTAGGCAAACAAGATAAGGAAATTATTGTGGGGAACTGGGGATTTTCGATTTCCGAATTTCGATTTTCGATTTAGTAATAAGGAATATTTTATGAAAAACATATTATATATCAAGTCGTCGCCGATGGGGCAGCTCTCTTACTCAGAAGCTGTAGCAAACGCATTTGTCGAAGCATACAAGCAAAGCCATCCTAACGACAAAATCAAAACGATAAACCTTTTTGAAAAAGAGCTTCCACAATTCGACTTCAAGGCGGCAAGTGCAAAATACAAGATAATGCACAATAAAGAACACTCCGCGGCTGACAAAAAGATATGGGCAGAAATAGTCGCCATCATCGAAGAATTCAAATCGGCGGATAAATACGTAATGGCGGTGCCGATGTGGAACTTCTCAATCCCATATCGATTGAAACAATACATAGATATAATCGTTCAGCCGGGGCTGACTTTCACAGTAAACAAAGAAGGCGGCTATGAAGGATTGGTAAAAAATAGGCCAGTCTTTATCGCTTACGCCCGCGGCGGTGAATACAAAGCCGGTACTGGGGCAGAAGCATTCGATTTACAAAAAAAGTATCTCGAATTGATATTAGGATTTATCGGCTTTAGCGATATTCGCTCGCTCGTAGTTGAGCCGACACTGGCCGGCGGGTCTGATACAGCAAAACAAAGACGAGATGAAGCAAGCGAAAAGGCAAGGGAAATGGCAAAGGAATTTTGAGGGAAGAAATTTTCAATTGCCGATTTGCGATTTGCGATTGAAGGTTTAACTGTGAATCAGCAGGTATGCTCTTATTAGCTCGCCTACGCTCCAGGCCTGCGCGAAACAGCCCTTTGGTTTATGAGGAGCGTCACCATCGAAAATCTCCGAGACCTGGCCGAGACAGCCGTCTTCGATTAGATGCTGCAAAAGGGGCTGGATAAATTCAGCGGCTTTTTTCTTACTTTTTCGATTGAATTCATTAACCTTCAAATAGGCCTCAACAAACGGACCAATCAGAAACGGCCAAACTGTGCCCTGATGATAGGCCTCATCACGCTGGCGCTGCGAGCCTGTGTATATGCTCTTATATCGGCTATCCTGAACGTTCAACGTTCGCAGGCCGTAAGGCGTCAGCAGCTCTTTCTGAACCACGTCAACAACCGACTTTTTCTGATGGGCAAGTAAGGGGCTAAACATAAGTGAAACCGCAAATATCTGGTTCGGGCGAAGGGTATCGTCAACCAAGCCATCCGGCAAAATGCAGTCATTCAGGTAACCCTTATCCTCGTTCCAGAACAACTCACGAAAACTCACTGCAACTTTATCGGCCAGAGACTGATAATGCTCGGAGATTTGCATATCACGACGGATATAAAAATGGGCAAGATAACAAAGCGCATTATACCACAAGGCATTGACCTCGACCGCCTTTCCGTATCTCGGGGTAAAAGCCGTGCCGTTATACCTGGCGTCCATCCAGGTCAACTGCGTCTCGCTATTGCCGGCGGTTATAAGCGTATCCGAATCGGCGTGAATATCAAACCGCGTGCCGTTGTAATAAGAATCAATTATCCAGCGTATTACCGGCAGAAGGTCCTGAGCGAAGGTCTTCGAATCGCCGGTGGCAGCGAGGTATTGAAAAGCAGCGTTGATAAACCAAAGCGAGGCATCAACGCTGTTAAAGTAAGTCGTATTGCTGTAGTCATCGAAGCGATTTGGAATCATACCGTCATCGGCTACATGAGCAAATGTTGTCAAAACCGACTTTGCCTCGTCAAACCTGCCTGTCGAAAGCAATAAACCCGGCAATGAAATAAGGGCATCTCTGCCCCAGTCTGCAAACCAGGGGAATCCGGCCAAGACAGTGGTTCTTTCAGTGTGGCTCGCTCTGCGCAGCGAATCTTTACTTCGCAAAGCAGCATTCGTCCGGCGTTTTGTGACAAACCTGTCGGCGGCCCAATAAAGAATTTTGAGCTTTCCATTCCTGCTCTTTGCGGCTGCATTTACAATGCTGCTCTTGTGCCTGTTCAAGTCCTCGCGAACCGCATCAAGGTCAGCATTCAATACCTGCTCGGGATTGCAGCGAATGCCCAGATTCGCCCATAAGACAATTCTCTTTGGCGCATCTATACGGCACTTGAAAAAGCCGGGTGTCCACAAGTCCTCAGTGAATTCCTGCCCTCTTTCCCGGTCATTTCGATATACAAAATTAAACCACCATTGCGGATCTTTTTCAAAGTCCGCAGATGGGCAGCTCAAAAACATTTCGCAACTATTCAGCGTATCATGGCGAATCAGCAAACCATAACCCAGCCAAGTAGAAAATAACGGGGCATAAGATTTCTGCAATGAGTGGAAATCACGCAGACCTACGAACGGACGTAAAATAAAATCTGCAGGCCTTTTTACACTGGTAAAATCATAAACCAGAGCGACCGTATCGTCGTCACGAAGAAGATATACGGATTTTGTCAGCTCGACGTTTTCCAGCTCATAATCAAAATGAACGCCGATATCCTGACGGAACCTCTTTATGTAAGCGAAACCCTTCGGAGCAAGCTTATCACTGAATTCAAAGGTCGAGAGGTTCAACGCTCTTTGCTGTTGGCCATTTTGTCTGCTGCCCTGCCGCTCAAAAACAAGCATCTCAAGACAGTTGGCCAAGGCCATTATCCTGTTGGCAGGCGGATTAAGCGAACCGATGAGCAGGCCGTGATAGCCCCTGGTATTGCAGCCGACAATACTCGATGAGGCATATCCACCGCGAGAATTGGTCAACAGCCATTCTCTGGCCAGCAGCTCATCAATGCTTTTATCACCCGATAACGAGCATACAATTTCCACATCATCGGCTTTCTGCAATGCTAACAAAATTTGGCTCCCATACTTTTATCGCAGCCGACGCTTAAAGCACGGCACCCGACAAATTCGCAGGAATCCCACCCTCAGCAACAAGCAGGGGTTTGCGGATTTTTATTTTGTGAATCCACACCAAAAGAGCAGTCGGTCATATCGGTATCCGGCGCGGAAAAAAACATACCCCCAGATTGCCGCCGGCCTCGAATATCCTTATCATCCGTATTCAAAGAATTCGGAGCGGCACAACGACTGTTAAGATTATCCAAGACATTCATAAAGTTTATGTAAGAATCATAAGGTGAGTCATAAGGATTAAAATATTTATGAACATCGCCGTCGGCGAAGTATTTAGTGCACATATAATAAAAGTGGTCCGAGGCCTGGAGTTTCCTCCAGTCAGCAATGATTCTTTCGTCCCCGGTTTTCTTGATTTTCCTTTCGAGTCGATAAAGCTCGTGTATGGCATTTGATTGCATAGCGTTTCCGAGCCAGGCCGAAAGGTCTCTTTCGGTATCAGCCCAGCTTATGATGTGCGGCACATCTACCGTATCCACTGATTGGTAAGACTGCACAACCTCACTCGGGGTCTTGAAATTATTATCCGGATGCCTCAAAATCTCATCAGGCAGGTGCCGAACAAAATCAAAAATGCCGGTATCGGCCCACTGGTGCTCGCCAAATGTCTCATAATCCATAAAAAGATTAACAACATTGCCGTTGCCATTTATGCTGCTTACCCATCGCGCATATTTATCGGCAGTCAAGGGCCACTGAGACCAGCCACGGTTGGAAAATCTAAATGCAATATCATCACTGAGTGAATAATTTTTCAAGAGCAGTTTTAATTTGCTGCACCCCTTCGGATGATAAACAAAATTTGGACTTCGCCGGCCAAGAATATGGTCTGCACCTTCGGTAATTACAGCGTCGAAGTTTCCCATCGATTCTATAAGTGCGGCCAAATCATTATTGTAAATCAACTCCGTATTTCTAAACACCCGCGGTTTCTGACCAAAAAGATAGTCGATGGTCTCGATATGCTTTTCGACCTGCTCTATGAATTCATCACGTGAGTATAAAAAACTCAAACTGTGATAATAGGTCTCGGCCAAAAACTCGACGCAGCCGGTTTCCGCCAGCGCATCAAAAGTGCTCATAACTTCCGGCGAATAATTGTGCAACTGCTCAAGCAAAACGCCTGTTATGCTGTATGCTATCCTGAATCTTCCATCATACCGACGAATCATATCAAGCAACAACCGATTGGCGGGAAGATAACACTTATTCGCAACCTTCCTACAAATGAAAGCATTTTTACCTTCGTCAAAATAATGGTCGCTGTCGTCAAATACGGTATAGTGCTTCAATCTTAAAGGCTGGTGCACCTGGAAATAAAAACATACTGAAGGCATTTGTCGTATCTCGAATTATGTATATACCATTGTGTATTCATCCGACATTATTCCGTTAATGCCGGATGTGTTCTAATTTATGGCAACTAAACCGCAACAAGCATTTCTTCATAGATTTTCGCACACTTTTCCGCGGAATCTCTCCAGCGCAGCTTTCTAACCTCGTAATTGCCTTGATTTCTCAGCATCATATCCAGAGGCGGGTGCTTCAGAACAGCTACAACCTTGTTGGCAATCTCATTTATATCCCAGAAGTCAACTTTCAAGACATGCTTCAAGACTTCGGAGACTCCGCTCTGCTTGCTTATTATGACAGGTACATCGTTGGCCAAAGCCTCCAACGGCACAATACCAAACGGTTCAGAAACCGAAGGCATCACGAAAAGGTCCGCCATCTTATAAATTTTCTGGACATCTTCACCGCGCAAAAAGCCCGTGAAAAGCACCTTCTGGCCTATTCCAAGCTCGGCCGCCATTTCGACGGCCCGATGCATCAAATCCCCTGAGCCAACCATAACGAATTTAACATTATCCATTACTTCAAGGACCTTCTTTGCGGCCTGGAGGAAATATTCGGGGCCTTTTTGCATTGTAATTCGGCCCAGAAATAAGACAATTTTCTCGTCTTTCCTGATACCAGTTTCAGCTAAAGGCCAATTACCGTTGTGCTCGACACCGTTATGGACGACTTCGACTTTTTCGCCGCTAATGCCGTATCGGCTGATTATAATACTGCGCGTAAAATGGCTGACAGTGATTACTTTATCGGCCTGCTCCATACCTTCTCGCTCGATGTCATAAATCATCTGGTTAACGTGCTCACCGCTGCGGTCAAACTCCGTGGAATGGATATGAACAATCAGAGGTTTTCCACTCATCCTCGCCACAGCAATCCCCGCAGGGTATGTCATCCAGTCGTGTGCATGGACTACGTCAAATTGTTCCTGTTCGGCTAATTGAGCAGAAACTGCGGCATAACGAAAGACTTCTTCATACATATCACCACAGTAGTCAATACCGCCTATGAGCTGGCTGGCTGAACTGATACCGCCACCACTCATTTGTTTTCGTTTCAAACTTTCCTCGATTCGGCGCTGGTAAACATCCTGCGTTGCGTATGCCTGAAGTGGTGAATCAACTGTGCGAAATTTCACGTTTTTAAACTGACTGAAAGAAAATGCCCGTGTGGATATAGCAGCTTCAGGGGTCAGAAGTTTCACATGAGTTACATATTTGCTTTCCACCATCCTTGGCAAACAAAATATTACTTCTATGCCAAGTTGGTCTAACGCTTTTGTAAGTCCATAACAAGCCGTCCCCAGCCCACCACTGATAAAGGGAGGAAACTCCCAGCCTAACATGAAAACTCTCATACTGTTATAATCCCCTGCTGCTTTAGTCTCATAAATATTTACTTATTAAGCGGTTACAGTGGATTTTTCCCTAAAAAAGCATAAAAAACGAACTGCCGTAAACCAATCAGGCCACCCAATCAAGCTGCACGCTACCGGTAACCACCTTATCGGCAAGAAATTACACAATCTTAATTTCAAGCTGGTGAAAATGCTGTATTTAAGCAAACTACTATTTATATAAATCGGGCTTTTCAGGCAGTTTAGTTCAACAAATTTTCTAAAAAATGCGAATTTTCACACTGATAGTCGGGATTTTATAGGCCAAAAATAAAATGAAATGATAATTTATTTCTATGTAAAAATAGGGAAAATATGGGCTATAAACTTCTATATCGCATTGCTTTCGGAGGGCTAATTATGAGAAAGCCGTCCTGTACCCATTAGGCCCAAACGGGAACATAATAGGCACCGGACGGCCCAAGTTAAATAATACTGCCGCAAACGTAAGATATACAGACAAAAGACTTTAGCAAGCAGTCTCTCAAACCTGTCAGAATTAAAACGCCAAAAGACCTCTAATCCATTCTACAGATCCTGCGGCTTTACCGTGCTTCGACGGTTAGCCTTGGTTCGAGCAGCAGCAGCATCAAGCATACCATATATCTTATCATTGAGTGCTCCAAGAGCATCGGAAGAGGTCATCATCTTCTTGCTCTTGATATAGGCCTTTACCTTGCTGGCTACAACCAAAGACTCTTTTTGCTTTGCCATTCTAAGAACCTCCATATGCTAAAAAAGTTAAAATTAAAATAATCCGGTCAGGCAGTCTTGCCTGATTTCATAAGCCCGGAACATTGTTCAGAATTGTAATTACAAACAACCATTAATAATTGCAACAAAAAAATATGTCGAAATGTTAAATTTCCGGCCTAATAGAACCGATAGGCACAAAAGAAGCAGTAAAAAGCCGACCTGAAAAACAGGGTCTTCGCTATAATGCTGCGGTTTTTAACAAATAAATAAACCATCAGGTATATTCGGACGAAGATATTTACAAGAATGATTTTAAGAACCGTTAATGGGTGAGTAAAGTGGAAAATATTAAGAAGGTCCAAATAGTGTTCGTTGCGGAGAAATAAAATGGCAAAGCATACCAAAAAAGCTGAAAAAAACCGGTCCAATGTTCAAGGATTTGTCATTGCCGCACTTACCAAGGATATGGAACAGGCCAAAGAATACGAAACTATGCTGAAAGTCAATGACATCCCCGCTATTATCACCGAGCCAAACGAACATTCGATAGATGACGAGGACATTGCAGTAATGGTTCCGGAAGATTGTCTTGATGAAGCACATGTCGTAATCGAATCGCAGGATGCCTATGATGACTTCTATGATTTTGCCTCGGAAGAAGATGAAGACATCAGCAATGAGGATGACCTTTTTTTCGAGGATGAGTTTTAATCTCCGATAAGCTATTGAGCCAAACGGCTCAGGCAAATTATCCTGGGCTGCTTATTATAATCCTGGGTTCCCACTTTGCGACTGATTACAAAGTGGGAACCTTTTATATGCGAAAAGACAACAAAGTTTAAAAATACAGGTCAGACATAAATGGACACTGAACATCCTACCGAACGTCGCACAGGCCAAGACCGCAGGCAAAGCGTTGTTGACAGGCGTTTGGGGCTGGACCGCCGGCGAGGCCCAGGCAGACGCCTTAGTGACGAGCGAAAATCCGCAGAAGAAGGCCAAATGTCCGAAGAGCAATTCGAGTTTTTAAAAGCCATTGACGAATATAAAAGCAAAAACCAACGCCCCTTCCCAACCTGGACGGAAGTGCTCGAGGTGATAAAGGCACTGGGCTACCGCAGAGTAGCGGAGCCGGAATCGCTCAAATCTTTCAAGAAAAAAACCGAAGAAACACCCGATTCGTGGCAAGATAATAAAGTGCCGCTGGGAACCTGGCAGGATTAAAAGCAAACTCAAGGGATAAAATAACACTGCCCGTCATCTTTGCCGCAAAAAACATCGAAAATTCTCAGTAACCAATCTTATTCCATCCTTACCTCATTAACGTTATTGGACAGCTTTACCGCGGGGCACCATCAACACGAATTTCCACCGCCTGAGAGGTTGTTGTCGCTCCATCATCGTCGGTCGCTTCCGCCGTAAGTTTGTAGTAGCCACTTCTGCTTGGCTGCCAAACAGCCATCCAGCCATCGCTGCCATCATTATCCTCACCTATCACATCTCCATTGGCCAAAAACTCCACCCATTCCACCGAACCATCAGAATCCCACGCTTCGGCCTCGATTTCGATTGGTTCACGTCCAGGCAATCTATCTCCATCCCGCGGCTTAATAATACTCACCTCTGGCGGCAGATTCGATGTGCCCGGCTCATATATCAGCCAATCCTGTGCAAGTATTGCTAAATCTATCATATTCACCCAGCCGTCCTTATTGGTATCGCTGTGAAGCCATCGCATCTCTTTCTTACTTGCATAAGCAGTCCCGCCATACGCACCCATATTAACGCGGCCGCCGTTTGGCATCGGCTCATTAGAATAGAAAGCATTCGGGTCACCGCCATCGATACAGGGACTGAAAGCTTCATCGAGAATCCATACATCATATTGCGGCCAATACCGGCCGGTCTTACTCTGTAAGTGATAGTCGCCGCCTTCAGGGTCTGCAAATCGCGGGTCAATGTCGAGATTTCCCGG
>Ga0315532_1000858_pt1 | contig 23986 bp, 25 predicted proteins | sample SalMarWE160370MG_FD_203082 | JGI IMG/M metagenome (GOLD analysis project Ga0315532, IMG submission 203082) | Salt marsh sediment microbial communities from the Plum Island Ecosystem LTER, Massachusetts, United States - Salt Marsh Sediment WE1603-70 ...
TATTTTTAAATTAATACTTAAATTAAAATATTGTAATATATTATTTATACTAAATTCCATAAAATTTTTTAATAAAATCTTCTTCATTAAACGTTATCGTATAAATAATTATAATATAGAATAATTTTTATACTAATTTCGTTCATCATATTTCTCTTCCATAATATCTATTATGAAATTTAATATATCGCATGAATTATTACATTCACCATAGAAAAAACTATTAATATATTTATTATCGTACAATTTTAATATGCATTTTTTATTATCAACTCTAATAAAGAGTAAATCTATATCTTTATTTACAACTTTTAAATTATAAATATTCAAATCAGGATAAATAAATCTATTGGTTGAATGAACTGTAATATATAAAAAATTTTTATTTATATTAACATTATTTAATATCGTATTATATAAAAAATTCAACCTATTTTCTGATAATTTTATTATTATTTCCTTAGATGCATTAATGATGATTTTATTCACATATTTTAAAAAAAAGCTTTTACTTTCTAATTTCCATAAGTTTATTTTTGAAGATTCATTATTAACTTCATATATAGTTATTTTTTTTAATAACTTTAAATCGTTTATAATAGTTGAATACATATTAATCTTATCATTTATTATATGTTTAGGAATTATTGGATAATAAAAAGAAGGGTTAGATGTAGTTTTAATTAATAACCCCATTTTTTCCAGTCTTTTTAATGTTCTGTAAATTTCGACTCTATTTCTATCAAAATATAATGATAATTTTGATGCATTTATACCGCCCGTTCTTAATAAATAAAAATAAATTTCAGATTCAACTGAAGTTAAATTTAATACTTTTTGTAAACAAACAACTAGATGATTATGATTATTAAAATTCAACTTCATAAGACAGAGCACCTATAAAGTTAAATTTCTGATTTTTTTTATAGAATAAATTGATGTTTTTGTCACACAGACCCACATTATGTTTTATAATAAAATATATATTTATTTTTTTCTAAAATTTTTTCTTAAGGTAGTAATAATAAATTCTAATCATTAAAATTCTTTCGATGAAAATGCTTCAGCAGCGATAGGAAAGCACACAAATCCTAGGCTTCGAAAAAGTTTTACACACAATCGACTTAAAACATAGGATGTCTGATGCAAGCTTCAACATCTAGCCAGTAGACGAGAAGCCTCAAAGGAAAACGAGAGCCAGTAAACGGGGAAACAAGTACAAGCCCATCATAGTCGCCTTCCAGGACTCCGGGAACAACATGGTACGTGTCGAAGGCACAGAACTCGAAGCCAACTACCTCAGAGGACAGCTGGTTAAAATCCTCAAGGCGAAAGGGATCGACTCCATTGAGGTCTCCGTGAGAAACAAGGAAGTTTATCTAGAGAGACGATGACTCGATTCTATCTTTTCAACATCGCGTATAAAATACATATTTTAAGACACCAAAAAAATGGTTCGTCAAGCTGACCACATTCTGTCTAGTAGAGGATTTTGCTCTCTCACTGCCTCTAAGTATTCGGGAGGAGCCGAGAAATCCACAAGCCCATCATCTTTGACGTTAATGCACTTACGGTGAATCCACGCTCCTCAAGGTAGACTGTCTTTTATTACTGTAAGAAACTACCGAGTGTTACACGCGCCAGCGTCAAACCATGAACACCATCAGAGCTTGGACAAGGATCCCACAGACACCTATGAACCAGTCTTCATAGTCAACCGATTAACACCAGCCTCTAACCACCCCAGACCACCCCCAGCCCAACCACTCACGCGAAGAAGGCCACGCTCTGCCTCAGCTCAGGCCGACCCAGACGGTGCGCTGCAATGCAGACAACGTAAGCCACCATCAACACCAGACACACGTGGATGCAGACGTTCTCCAGGCCCTGCCAGGTCAGCCGTTGAAGAGCCAGCCTGCCCTTCACCCTGCCGATCAAGCCCTCAGCCGGAGCCCTCAACCGATGATAGGCGCACCTGAGGTGCTCAGGGCCCTCCACGTCGATACGATCCTTCACTGAAAGCACGCTGGGCGGGTTGACCCTGCGCCTCATACGTCTCCACGGGATGACGTGGCCTATCCTCAGCCCCTCTAGGAGCTCGAAGATCTGCGGAGACTCGAACTGGCTGTCCCCGGCCACAAGCTCCACCTCGATGCTCTCCCCCAGCACCCTGTCCAGGAGGCTGCCTACGAGCTGTTTCTCGTTCACGTTCAGAGGCGCCTCCACGTGGCCCAGCGGGAATCCCTCGATGTCCACGAGGAAGAGGCTCTGGTATCCGAGGCTGAACCCCTTCTTGCCGCGGCCTACACGGGCGTCGGGGTCTCCGAGGCCTCGGCCTGTGTCGTGGGGGTCCCTGCTCCAGACGGGTATGTCTGTGCCGTCCATGCACGCGGCCTGGACGAGGCCCGCTGCCGAGAGTGGCTGGGATCTTCGATGTTTGAGGGCCTGTCCTCGGAGCCAGGCCTCGATGATGCGGAAGCCCTCGATGCCGATGCGCTTCTTCATCTGGGAGAAGTGGGCTTCTGTGGGGGCCTTGTCCCTGTAGCCGCAGGCGTGTCTGAGGTGGGGGTTTCTTTTCAGGCGTTTGGCGAGGTCCTTCATGTAGGGTATCTGGAGGAGCTGTCGGAGCATCAGCGCCTTGAGGTCCCATTCGGGCTGGTATTCGACGGGTCTTCCGGGGCCTTTCTCGTGTAGTCCTGTCCAGAGGATGGGCTGGATGGGAGTTAAATCCAGGTTCTCGAACAATAACTTGGGAGAACCTGCTCCCTTCATCTGTACCTCAAGATGATGGAGTACGGCTCTCCCAATAAACCTGAATTATTTAATCAGACAGGTATGGAAAAACGTTTTCCGGGGAAGCGATGAGGGTGTCACGGGTGGCTTAGGCCCCGCGCGGGCTTGGTCCGTACGAGACCCCCAATCAGACTGGGCCGAATCCGAGCGGCTACCCGACTGGTCCCAAGAGACCCCATAGGAGCGTGCCGCCCGCAAGCCACCCAGGAGGTGACACCCGTGAAGTATGTGGGAATAGACGTCCATAAAAAGATGTGTCAGGCAGCCATCCTAGACGAGGACGGTGAGCTGCTTGAGGAGAAACGGTTCATGAACACCCCGGAGGGCATAGAGGAGTTCGCTCAGAGTCTAACCACCATCCGGGGCGAGGTACAGGCTGTACTTGAGTCCACAGGGAACCTGTGGATCCAGATCCACGACAGGCTCGAGGATCACGGCATCCCCGTAGCCCTCTCCAGCCCGGCTAACAGCCGCCTCATCTCCGAGTCCCGGGTGAAGACCGATAAAACCGACGCCAGGGCCCTGGCCCGGCTGCACCGGGCGGACGTCCTCTCCATCTGCTACGTTCCAAATGCTGAGGAGAGGAGCCGACGGGAGATCCTACGCCACCGGCTGAGGCTGGTGAAGAACCGGACCCAGGTGAGGAACCGGATCCACGCCCTCTTCGACAAGCATGGCCTCCGGGTGCCCTACCCATCCAAGTTCAGCAAGAAGGCCGTGAAATGGATGAGGGGTCTGAGCCTCGGCTTCATGGACGACGCCATCCTGTGCAGCGACCTCGCACTGCTGGAGACCCTGGGTGAGCAGATCGGCTTCGTGGAGAAGAAGCTGGCAGCCCTCGCCGTGGATGACCCCAAGGTACGGCTATTGATGACCATGACCGGCGTGGATTACTTCGCTGCGATGTTGATCCTGGCGGAGATAGTCACGATTGACAGGTTCACCGGGGAGAAGCAGTTCTGCAGCTGGATGGGACTGACTCCGAGGGTGTGGCAGTCCGGTGAGAAGACCTGGGTTGGTGGCATTGGTGGGCTTGGGAACAGGAGGATGCGGTGGCTCCTGGTGCAGTGCGCCCACACGGCTAGTCGGTATGATCCCCGGATGAGGCGGCTCTACGAGAGGCATGCGGGGAGGAAGGGTGGGAAGAGTGCTGTGGCGACGGTGGCTCATGAGATGGCGCGGATCATCTTCTATATGTTGAAGAGGGGTGAGCCGTATAGGGGCGTGAAGGGGGAGTTGTGGGAGAGAAAACTTAAGAGGATGGAGAGGAATGCGTTAAGCGGCTTGCGGAACTGATGCGGATACCACTTGGATGCCTTAGCTTCCAAGCGTTTTTCCATAGGAGCCTGCGCGCTACCACCCGCGACGAGGTAGACAGGACCTTCTCAGTATCGATATCCTTCCATGCTAGTTTATATTATGGCAAGCTGCCCTGAAGAACATCTCCCGATAGGTAATGGGATAATGGTCTCCTAGTACTTTTTCATGGGTCATATCCACATCAAAATCCTTCCGCTGCGCCAAAAATTAAAAGAGATCAGCTTGTAAATGAGGTTAAACCGGGGGTTTAACGCCTAGCTCTTCTGCCAGAGCCGTGAGATCTCCCCAGGTTTTGTCCTCAACGAATATTCCCTCTCTAAGCCGTTTCCCTTTCTTCAGCCTCTCCGGCTCCCCGGGTATCAGCACCTCGTCGTACCCCGGCGCCGCCGGCGAGTACCTCACCGACCTGAGGAGGCCGTCCACGCGTCTCTTGAACGCTTCTAGCTCCGTGACCTGCCCCACGTCTATCGCCATCATGAATATCCCGTTCCCGCCGTAGAACGGCCTCGACCGGTACTCCTCGCTGTTGGAGACGCCGCCCTCCGTCATGGCCCCGGTGAGCATCTCCACCAGCAGGCTGAGCCCGAGCCCCTTGTAGCCCGCTATGTCGCCCCCCAGGGTGCGGAGGGCGCCGCCCTTGGTGTACCAGCCAGGGTCCGTGGTGGGGTTCCCGTCGGGGTCCATGAAGACGCCTTCCGGCAGCGGCTCCCCCCTGGCCAGGTGCACCATGATCTTGCCCCTCGCCCACACCGAGGTGGCCATGTCAAGCACCATGGGCGGCACCTCCCCGGAGGGCACCGCGAAGCACAGGGGGTTGGTCCCCAGCCGCTTGGACTTGCCGCCGTACGGCGCCACGAAGCTCGACGAGTTGACGCTGGCGATGCCGATCATGTCCCGGGCCAGGGCCATCTCAGCGTAGGTGTTCAGGCGCCCGGCGTGCTGGCTGTTCTTCGCCGTCACCAGGGCTACCACGCTTTTCTTTGCCTTCTCTATGCAGACGTTCATGGCGTACCTGGCCACCACCTGGCCCAGGTTCCAGCCGCCGTCTATCGCCGCAGTGGACCCTGTCTCCCTGATTATCTTTATCTCCGCCCCGGGCTTCACGGCCCCCATCTTGATTCCCCTAGCGTATATGGGTATCCTGATGACGCCGTGGCTGTCGAAGCCCGTGAGGTTGGCCTCGACCAGCAGGTCTGACACTAGCTCGGCGTCCTCGTTCGGCACTCCGAGGCCTTTGAATATCCGGGACCCGAAGTCCCTGAGCTGATCCGCTTTTACGGTGGGCATTGCTTCACTTTCCGGTTACTCAAGATCACCGGCGTCCATTGATACGTTTTTTGGTCTGGTGTAAACGAAAACAACTCTATGCGATTATGAAATTTCGTTAGCTGATTCTATAATTCTGTAGCTATCCTTTCGAGAATCTAAATAGATGTAACTACTTTCCTGCATGAAACATCTTTTATGCATGGATGGTTTATTAGTTTAGTTAAAAGTTATTATATTACTTGTCTTTGTCCTTCTTGTCTTTCTTGTCTTTCTTGTCTTTCTTGTCCTTCTTGTCCTTCTTGTCTTCCTTGTCCTTCTTGTCCCTGTCGTTTTTCTGCTTTGCCTTATCGGCTTTATCCTTGAACTCCTTCTTTACTTCATCGAGTTCCTCGTTCACATCATCGATTGTGTCATCCTCTTCGGAGGTGTCCTCACCCTCTTCGGCCTTTCTCTTCCGCTTCTCCTCCATCTTCTGGATCTGGAACAGGAGGCTCTCTACCATCTTCAGAGTCTTAGCCGCTTCCTTGTCATCCATCTCGTCGACATCGTCTTCTATCTCGAACTCCGTCACCATGAGCTCGTCGATGGCGCCGTCGTATTCGCCTTCGCTGACTTTGTCCATGATTTTCTCAAGTTTCTTTAACTCTTTATCTAAAGCCGTCTCCACTACCTTCGAGTCTCCATCGGACAGGTAGCCCTTCAGCTCTTCTACGTGTTCGCCCAACACGGTGATCTTCCCAAGGATCTCTTCTTGGATCTCTATCAGACGCTTCTCCTTAGTTTCCTTGATTTCCTCCTCAAGGCCTTTCGGTGGCTCAGATTCCTCGGGCGAGGGTTTGTCGTCTTCATCTATGTCTTCAAGGTTTTCAACGGTCCCCTCCGGGTTGTAGTTAATATATTCCTGCCAAGTGTTCCTGAACAGTCTCAAGGCGTAGATGTACAGTTCGGTGGCCTCCCGAGTGTCCACCGTCTCCTCAGCCTCGTCCATGGTATAGAGCGTTTCCTCCAGTTTCTTCAGGATCTCCGGCGGGAGCTCCAAATCAAGGAGGTACAGAAGTTCGTCCCGCCTCGCTTCAGCTGCGGCTTTGATCTCTTCGTAGACTACGTCTGTGTAATCGCCATGGTCGGCTTCTGCGGCGTATGCCAATGGGGCATACTGGGCCGCCGCTAGTAGCAGAACCATTATCATGGCGATTAGCTTAGGCTTCATTACCGCTGCACTGGTATATTTGGATATATTCCCATTATATGAAGAACACTGTGGAATGATCTGGAACATTCCATACATACCGAGCACCGGTTTTGTAAAAAATATAACATAACTATTATTTATACCTTCGTTTTGAGCTAAAAAGTGGGTAAAAATTGGCGTAAATTTATTAAAAATCGGTTTTTTGAATATGTATTCTGGGTCTGTATCTATGATATAGAACGGGGTCTCACGCACGTCCCATGCGGCGCCCTTCACGTCAAGGATTTTATGGCGTGGAAAAGCTGTAAGCCGCCTGGACGGCCGTAGCCCATCACAATATTTTCTATATAGGCGTCTATATTTTATGTCGGGAATAAATATACTGTGCGTTGGGGGAGCCCTGTCCATGATGTTCTGTCCCAAATGCGGGGGCTTCTGCGAGATGGACTACGAGAAGAACGCCTGCGTCTGCATGAGATGCGGCGCCGAGGTCGCTCCTCCAAAGCTGCAGGAGGTCCGCAGAAGACGGCCCTTACTGGACGTTTAGCGTCCTTGACCGGACCCTACAAATATATGGCTTCTACAGGTCAAGAGGGTAAACCCATCTACCTTGGACGCGTGCGTGAAGCATCAAGCAACGTCAACTCTTCCCGATCTTCATGATGTAGTTGAGTAGCACGCCGCCGACCACGAGCAGCACCCCCGCGAGGCCCATGTATACCAGCGTCTTATCCTCCTCCGCCGGCTCCACGGGCTCCTCGTCCATGAACCCGTTCACCGTCTCCAACGCCGACTCGTAGCACCCCACGAGCCTCGCCTCCACCAGCTCGTCCATGAGTCGCCTGGCTTCCGCCGCCGCACCGTCCCCGTAAAGCGCCAGGAGAACCCCCTCCATCTCCTCCACCTCGGAGGAAGCGGCGGCGTAGACACCGTCCCACATCTCCCTGACGGGCGGCCGCCGCTCATCGTAGTCCTCGTCCACGGACACCTGAAGCATCTTGTAGACCCACCACGCGGACCCCTCGTCGTAACCCGACGGGTCCTCGGGCCCCTTCCCGGCGAGGTAGGGCTCCGGTATCTCCGAGACGTTGGCGTAAACCGGCATGAACACGCCAACGCAGGGGCTGCTCATGCAGTACCACATGACCTGCATCCCCGGCGGTAGACCTGGCTCCAGCTGGGCCACCATAGCCGACACCGTCCTCCCGCTGCAGATGGTCCTGTACATGTCGTTTCCGTGGGGCGACCTGTACATGTGGGTTTCCTCGTAGTGGTCCATGAGCACCGTCATCAGGTCCTCCCGGGTGAGCCCACCGGTTTCCCCTTCGAGAAGGTCCAGCGCCCGCTCCACACGGGTCTGGGAGCTTCTGTACGGGTACCCCTCCTTGGAGTAGCACTCGGCGAAGCTGAACTCGTCGGCCGACTCGCACCAGCCCCTGCCCAACGCGTACTCCACCAGGTCGCCGCTCCCCTCGTCCCAGCTCGTGGTTATCTGGTACTGGTTAGCCCTCACCGCTACGCCGTCCGTCACCCTGACGGCCGCCCAGTGGCGCCCGGCGCACTCCACGATCCAAGCCTCACCCGGGTCAACGATCCAGTATATCTGCCCTACGTAGGAGTGGCCGTACTCCTCGATCAAAGAGCCGGCGAGCAGGACCCCCTCGTGGGCCGTCCTGGAGCGCTCCAGCACCAGCCGGCAAACGTCGTTGTCGTGGAGCCCCGACTCCCCCCTCAGGGGCTCCCTGGTGGGCGCGTCGTTGTCCGCCACCACCACGCCCCACTCGTTGATGCCCATGCCCACTCCCCACTTCTTGTCGTACGACTTGGAGCCCACCCAGCCGTACGTCTCCTCCGCCTGAGGGATCACTATGTACTGCAGTTCCACTGTCTCCCCTGGTGCGTGGCTCATGCGAGGGGCCCTGTACAGCCACTGCACCTCGTACTCGGAGAGGTCCCGGTTCTTCGCGACGATGATGGAGCCGTCCACGGTGGCGTTCCCCGCCGCGAGCACCGTGGTACAGCCCAGCGCGGCAGGCGCCGAGAAGGCGACGGCATACAACAACACCAGAGAGACCCACATGCATCCACGGCGCACCCTCAAACTCATCTCCAGGTCAACAACACGAAGACAACTAGTAACAATACCAATAATAAGGTAACCAGACGCCGCCCCACAAGCGTATCTAGGAAAGGAACCCTCTCGGGGGGCGGAGCCCCCAGAACAACGGAGACACGGCCAACACCCGGAGACACCCGGGACGAGACATAGCTCAACCCCTTCTCGTCGGACACACCGTGGTCCACCGGCTCGCCGTCCAGCAGCACACCCAGCTCCCCCCTTCTCACCCTGTCCCCGTCGAGCACCACGGTCAACTCCGCCTCCGCCTGAACCCCGTCGAGCTCCACGTCCAGAGCCCCCTCCCCCGCGTCGTACCCCAGCAACGCGGCGGAGACCGGCCGCGAAAAATGGACCACCGCCGAGTCGCCGCCCACCAGCAGATCCTCCGGCAGCGGCGAGCCGCACATGAGAACCACCGCGGCGTCGCCGCAGCTCAGCGAGGCCACCGTGGATGAGGTGTACGTGACCACGCTGCGGTCATGGGACTCCGATCTCTGAACCGTCGCCCCGCTCAACACGGCCGACGACGTCGCCCGCGTCTCCAGCCGGGAGAGGGAGACGTCCACGGCGGCCAAGGCGCAGCCACGCTCCAGCCTGACGACTCTTATGGCGGAGCCGGTGACCGTCAACGAGTCGCCGCCGCATGTGATCTCCAGCGGTGCTTCAACGTCGATGACCTCCACGTCTCCCCCGTCCACGTCGAGCCGTATGTTCCTGAGGTAGACGTCGTCTAGGGTGACGTTGAGGGCGCCTTCCTCCCTCAGGGACCATTCGTCGAGGTGCCAGTAATCTATCCCGGTGGGCGAGGCGGGGAAGCCCCGGAGGGTGAGCGTGGCGTCTCTGAGGCCAATGTGGAGCCCGCTGGTCTCGGAGCTTAGGGTCGAGTTGTGGATGTGGAGGCCGCCGCCGGAGACGGACGCGGTGGTGGCGTAGACGCCGTCTAGGCGGGCCTCGGCGCCGTCGGTGACGTTGACGGCGTAGATCCTTGAACCCGACACGTTGAGGGCGCTGTTGTCGCCCATGTTGAAGGTGGACCAGCAGGTGGAGTCCATGACGGCAACGGTGGAGCCTCCCCGGCCGGTGACACCGCTCCAGTCCATGGAGTAGACGCCCCGGAAAGTCAGCGCCGCCGAGTCGGAGACCCTCATGTTGAAGCCCGTGAGGAAGGCGGTCTCGATGGACACGTTCACCATCTCCAGGGACGAGTTGCCTTGGACGTCGAACCAGAAGCCGCCCGCCGCCGGCTCCAGGAGCCTCACCTCGGCGTTCCGGAGGGTGAGACGGGCGCCCCCCGTGACCGTCACCCCTCCCTCGACTTCCAGGCTGCAGTTCACCACCGTCATCGAGTCACCTTCCAGGGTGAGGCCGGCTAGGGCGGTGTCCTCGTCGATGACTGTGTGGTTTCTGGGCGTCGGGGAGCCGTTGGAGATGGGCACGGACGCGGCTAGGGCTGGCCAGAGGTAGAGGGCGACGATGATGAAGGCCGCAGCCTTGGATTGGCTTGTTTTTCGTGTGGACCCGCCCATCTAGGCTACTCAAAAAGACGTGAATATTTAAAGAATCATTAAACAAGAGAAGAGAGAGTAATACAGCCGCCTGTTCAACGGGAGACAGAGACCTATGAAGCCAGCGCATGGATGGGAAGCTAGGGCCGCCCTGTTACTGGCTGCCTTGTTTTTGTATTTGATGGCGGTGGCTTACGCGGGGTCGAGCCCCGACATCGTGGTGGAGGATGGGACACACACGATACGGGGGGAGCACCTGGAGCCTCAGGGGGACATAGTGGTGAGGAGCGGGGCCACGCTGGTCCTCGTGGACACGGAGATAGTGTTCAACCACTCGGGGTACTATGAGCACGGCGTACTGGTGGAGGAGGGCGCCTCGATGGAGCTCCACAACAGCAGCGTGGTGGCCGTTGACAACATGTTCTACCTCCGGGTGAGGAACGCGAGCCTGACGATGGTGGACTCGGAGCTCAGGAGGACCCACGTGATATGCGAGAACGGGTCCCGGGTGAGCATCACGGGCTCGTACCTCTGGGCGCTCCACTGCCTCAACGAGACCGTGGCGAGCGTCAACGGGTCCCAGCTCTGCTACCTGTTTCTCATCGACGGGTCGACTGGACGCGTGGACGGCTGCACCATGATCGAGATACTCCTCTACGACGACTCCAGGGTACGCGTATCGGACTCGACTTTCAGGTTCCTGTTCTACCTCGACGAGGGATGGGCGGAGATAATGAACTGCGACTACGAGGACGAGATACGTTTCAAGCCCATGATGTGCGAGCTTGACGTGACGGTCATCGACTCGGATGGGGAGCCTGTGGCCAAGGCGTCCGTCACGTTGACCAGATACGGCGGGGAGCAGGCCGCTTCCACGACGACCGATGAACACGGCGTTGCCTCGTTAACCGGGTTGGAGGCGGGGAGCTACAACCTCACGGTCGCCAGACCGGGGTACGAGGAAACGAGGATAGAGAGACCCCTGCTGGACGAAGCCCAGGAAGCGACGGTTCAGATACAGGCGGCGCCGATGGACGCCCCTGAAGGCGGGGAAAACAAGCCCGTCTCCTTGTACGCGGCCGCCGCCTTGGCATTGGTGGGGCTTTACGTCGTCCTGAGGAGGCCCCGCTGGGTTTGAATCTCACCTCCCCAGCTCATACCACATGGTGCCGAAGTGCACCAGCGTGAGGTAGAGGACGAAGCCCACGGGTATCCAGAGGCCGCTCTCCAGGGGGTAAACCCAGCTCATGCCTCCGTCGAAGTGCCTGGCCGCCACGCCTAACCCGATGACGACGTCGTACAGGGGGCGGATGCGTGTGGCCAGGGAGTCGAAGAACTCTGCCTCCCTCACCCTGCTCCAGTCCGTGTTCGACAGGTAGCACAGCGCCACGTACACGGGGCCGTAGAAAGCCAGCGTGAAGGCGGCGAGCCCCACGGGGACGCTGTCCAGGCCCACCATGAAGGCCCTCACCGCCCTGTTGGCCTCCTCGCCGAAGCCCTCGATGAACAGGCCGGTGAGGAGGTAGTCGAAAAAGACGAAAAGGTAAATAGAGTAGACCCTGACGCGCCACCTATACGCCGGGAACACCAGCTCTCTGAGCTCCAATTCCTGATCCGGACCAGGTATGAATGGTTGAAGAGCGGGTTAAAAGGTTAGACCTGGGGCGTGGGCGGCTCCTCGTACTGTTCCACGCCTAGGAATATCTGGCCGAACCTGGGGTGGTTCAGCAGCTTCTTGGCGTCCCCCGCGTACGCCCTCCTGCCGTTGACGATGAGGTACGCGGTGTCGCATCTCTCCAGCACCATGGCGGCGTTCTGCTCAACGAAGACCACGGTGATGTCGAACTGCGCCTCCATCTCGAATATCTTGTCGAGGACCTCCTCGGCGAGGTTGGGGGCGAGGCTCGCTGTGGGCTCGTCGAACATCATGACCTTGGGCCGCCTCATGAGGGCAATGGAGGTGGCGAGCATCTGCCTCATGCCGCCGCTGAGGACCTTCACCGTGTCGTTGACGTAGTCCTTCAGTATCGGGAAGACGTCCAGGACCTCCTCCATGCGTTCGTTCCTCTGCTCCTTCGGGAACCCGTACCCAGCCATCCTCAAGTTCTCCGTTATGGTCAGGTTCTCGAAGGTGCTCCCCACCTGAGGAAGATAGGCTAGCCCCAGGTTCGACCTCTCGTAAGGCTCAAGGGTCCTGATGTCTTGGCCCATGAACTCTATCTCACCGGAGTAGAGCGTCGTCAACCCCATGAGGGTCTTCAACAGCGTGGATTTGCCGCTGCCATTGGGCCCGATTATGGCGACCTTCTCCCTCTCCCCGAGGCTGAAATCGAAGTCGAACAAGACCTGGACCGGACCGTACCCCGCGTTGATTCCTCTTGCTTCTATCATCTTCTCACAGTCAGATACGATTCAATTACCTTGATGTCCTCGAACACGTCGCTGGGTTTACCGTGCGCCAGCACGCTCCCGTTGTCCATGGCGTACACATAGTCCACGTACTTCGAGGCGACGTCCAGCCTGTGCTCTATGAGCAGGAAGTCGAGACCCTGGTTCCTGCAGAGCTCCCTGATGTGGGAGAATATCTTCTCCGCCAGCAAGACGCTCACGCTGCCGGCGGGCTCGTCCGACAGGATCATCTTGGCGTCGGTCATCAACGCCCTGCCGATCTCCAGGAGCTTCAGCTGCCCCCCGCTGAGGGTGTAGGCCGGGTCGTGGGCCAGCTCCGTTATCTCCAGCAGCTCGAGGACCCCGTAGGCTTTCTCCATGGCGTCCTTCTCCTCATTTTCCCATTTGCTGCTGAAGGGGGCCCACATGAACTTCTCGCCCGAGTTGGACCCGTAGCTCACGAGGAGGTTCTCCAGCACGGTGAGGCGCGTGAACGGGGAGGAGACCTGAAACGTGCGGACCAGCCCCTTCTCCACGAGCTCATGGGTCTTGTCGTCGGTGACGTCCTCGCCCCTGAAGAAGACCTGGCCCTCGTCGGCCCTGTACAGCCCCGAGACGCAGTTCAGCATGGTCGTCTTGCCGCTGCCGTTGGGGCCTATGACTAGGGTGATCTTACCATGCTCGATGTCCATCGACAGGTTATCTACAGCCTTGAACTCTCCGAATTTCTTGGTCATGTTTTTGATGGAGAGAACCGGTTGAGACAAATTATATCTACTTATAATGTTGGTTAAATCATAAAAAACTATCTCTGGACTAGACTACATAGAAATTTAAATAATTAAAGTATATGATGTTAATTTTTAATATATTTCAGTAATAACTCCTAAACATTTTATATTCAATGCAACTATAATATCTGATGTTTCCCCCAATCATCAAAGATGCTCTTGTTTACGCTAACTGCGTCACCATGATGAGCATAGGCTTCACCCTCGTTTACATGATCTCCAGGGTGCCTAACTTCGCGCAGAGCACGTTCGCCGTGCTGGGAGTCTACTGCACTTTTTCCATGGTCAGGATTCTAGAGATCAATCCCTACATCGCCATGCCTCTGGGGTTTCTCCTCGGAGCCGCCCTCGCCTTGGTGGTTTACCTTGGGGTGGTGAACACGTTGACGAAATACGGCGCCGGCCCCATACTGTTAACCATCTCTCTGCTTGCGCTCCAGCAGATATTCCTCGCGGGGGTCCAGATATACGCCGACTATGTTCGTAACGTCATAGGCATCTATTCCCGGGGCTTCATGTTGAGGGTCAACGACTTCCGTGTAGGGGAGTTCCCGGGCGTCCTCCTGGTGTCCACGGTCCTCATAGTGGTGATCATTGCGTCCCTGCACCTGGTGTTGACGAGAACCCAGTTCGGCATCGCCATGAGGGCCACGGTGGAGAACGCGCCGCTGGCGGCGGTCCTGGGCATCAACGTGAAGAGGATATCCGTCGTCTCCTGGGTGATAACCGGGGGACTGGCCGGGCTAGCCGGGACTTTCCTTCCCCTCTGGTTCTCGTCGGGGCCCGCGTCTGGAGGCACCCTCTCCACGAGCGTGTTCGCCGCGAGCGTCGTTGGCGGCCTCAGCAGCATCTACGGCGCGATGATAGGGGGCTACGTTATAAGCCTCCTGGAGGTCTGGGGGTCATACCTGCTCATGAGGCAGCTGGGTCTCTGGGCGGGCGCGTACAGGATGCTGATACCCCTCACCCTGATGTCCCTGTTTCTGATGTACGAGCCCGGCGGAATAGTCTCCCTGATAGAGAAGATCCAGGAAAGGTATCTGAGGCCCAAGAAGACGAGAAGGGGGCAGTCCACATGACAAACGAGATCATAATCCAATGGATCATGGACCTGATAATGTTCTTCCTGCTCTACCTGATAGTAACCATGAACCTGAACTTCATGTACGGGTACACAGGGATACCGCACTTCGGCATATCCCTGTCGGTGGCGGGGGGCGGCTACGTCGTCGGGGCGCTCTCGGGCAGGATGCTCAGGTGGTGGTACAACGTCTACCCCGAGCTCGACTTCATGTACGAGAACGGCAAGATCACCGACCAGATCAACCTGTATCTGGCCCACGACCCCGTCACCGGGATAGGCCTCTTCATCTTCATCTTAGCCATCTCCCTGATTCTGAACGCCTGCCTCGGGTACATAGTGTCCCGGCCGGCGATCAGGCTGACGGGGAGCTACCTCATCATAGTCTTGATCGGGATGGCGGAGGCGGTGAGGGTCATAGGCATGAACTACTATCCGCTGGTCGGCGGCACGTTCTGGGTCCACGTGCCCGACGCTTTCGCCTGGATGGGCACCTTCAGGAGATATGGATACCTGCTCATCGCGTGTCTTTTCACCCTGATCGTTTTCCTCTTACTCCAGTCCCTCAGCACTTCTCCGTTGGCGAGGGTGGTCAGGGCCGTCAGAGAGAACTCTGTGAGCGCCGAGTGCGTTGGAAAGGACGTGGTCGGCATCAGGACGAGGATCGTGGTCCTCTGCTCCGCCCTCACATCCATAGCAGGGGTGCTGTACGGCTTCTACATCCACGCCGTCTTGTCCACATCGTATACCAGGGCCACGTGGACGTTCTACCCCTGGCTGATGTTCATGGTCGGCGGGGTGGGCAACAACATGGGAGCCACCGTGGGCACTTTCATCTTCATAACCCTCAGACGCCTCATAATATTCTACAAGCACAGCATAGAGGCCTATGTTCCCTTCCAGGTCCAGTGGCTCGAGCAGATAATGATAGGCATCATGCTCCTGTTGATCATCATCTTCCGCCCCCAGGGGCTCATACCGGAGAGGCCCACCAAGATGAGGGGGTTGAACTACGAGCAGGTAGAGGACGAGTTCAGGGAGAAGGGGATAAAGCTCCCGGAGAAACAGGCTAAACGGGAGAATGTATTCATCAAACGCTTACTTCGGAAGTGAGTTTCCTTTTTTTACTATAACTAAATCTCACAGCATAAGAGAAAAAAAGAGGGGTTTGTTATGCTCTTATCTCGGTGGTTCCAGTATCCAGTTCAGTGAACCCGACGCAGCGTCGTAAGTGGCTGCAACGTACCACCCGGCGTTGCCGGATGTCTCGTTGAGCGCAACGGTCCATAGCTCGTAGCTGGCGGTGGCCCTGTCTCCGTTCTCGTTCAGCTTGGTCCATCCGCAGGCGCCCCAGTACTGCTCGGCGACCATCGGAAGAACCTCCTTGATCACCGCGCCGTCGTACTTACCGGCCTCAAGAGTTGCCTTACACAGTATCCAGACTATGTCGTACATGTGCGTCGTGTAGGTTCCCGCCTGGCGTCCACCCGACCTCTGCCTGTACTCCGCCTCGAATGCCGTGAACCGGCTGGACTTCGCGGTGCCCATGATCATGGCCAGGAAGTCGCTTGTATAGGCGTTGGGGTGCTCGTCCACGAACTCCGTGGATCTGCCGAACCCGTCCGAGCCGTACCAGAGCGCGTTCTTCAGCACAGGGTATTCCTCGCAGGCGGCGAATATGGCGGAGAACTCGAAAGACCACACGGCGATGCCGACGGTCTCTTCTCCGTAATCGTCGTTCAGCTCGGTGACGGCGTCGTTCAGGGCAGCTGCTTCGGCCGAGAACTCCGTCTTCGAGGCGTCGTACCTGAGTCGTTCCTCGACGGTTCCGCCTTCAGCCTCGAAAAGCGTCAACATGGTCTCGTAGTTACCGTCTCCCCAAGCGTCGTTCCTCTGGACGATTATGAGGTGCTCGATGCCCATGTTGTAGATCGCGGGGGCGAGGGCCGAGTTCTGCGTCTCGTCTGTCACCGGCAGCCTGAAGATGTAGTCGTCCGGGAGAGCCATGACCGGTGAGGTCGAGCCTTCGCTGAAGACGACGACATCGTGAGCGTCCGCGTAGCCCTTGATGGCCTGGCATTGGCCGCTCCAGTTGGGGCCCGCCACGGCCTTTACGCCCTGGGCGACCATGCTCTGGAACTTCTCAAGCGCCAGGGTCGAGTCGCCTTCGGCGCACTCCTCTATAAGCACGAACTCCAGGTCCAGGCCGAGGTCTTCAACGTACTCGTTTACCTCCTCGATGGCTATCTGGGCGGCGACGCCGCTGGTGTCTATGTGCCCCGTGTTGGCGTAGAGGGCGCCTATCGGTATCTCTCCGCTTAGGGCGGGGACCTCCACTTCAACCGTCTCCGTCCCCCCGGGGACCTCCACTTCAACCGTCTTAGCCGGCATCGCGAAGTATCCTACACCGCCTCCGACGACCAGTCCTACTATGAGCAGAACAGCCATCATCGTGTTACTTTTTGATTCCATTGTTTTTCCTCCATACGTATATCTATATACTGTCTATATAAAATGTTATACCTACAACTAACAATAATTTATTTAAGCTAAGTTTAGCGTAAAACTATGCGACGGGTAATGAAGCAAATACACAACAAACACGAACAAAGCACGTGAAGATATATATTCAGACCCACACAAAATAACGACAGGACAAAACTTGAACAAAGTAAAAGTCGGCGCCGGCCTCCTAGTAGCCGCCGCCATAGACACCCTGCTCATACACCTCACAACCTGGAGGCTCAGAGACACCCGCTGGCCCTGGGTCTTCAGCCTCATACTCCCCATACTCGTCCTCGTAGGCGCGCTCCTCCTAGGCAAAGGCCTCGGAGAACGAAAAGAAATAGTATACGACTACAGGCACGGCCGCGCCCCCGACTCCGAACGAACCCGACGCTAGAACCCGAGCCACGGACACCCCCAAAACCGGCTATATGAAGCAACCTAATATGAAGAAACGAGAAACATCAAAATTTTAGAGAGAGAAGGCAGCGGCTGCCGCCGCCCGCGGCCCCCTACTTGTAGAAGCCGGGCCTCGGCGCCCAGTCCCCGTAGTCCTCCTCTCTGAGCAGCGGCCTGTTGGCGGGCCACATCCCTTCGTCCAGGTACGTGTAGCACTCGGTTCTCACCTGCTGCAGCATGTTGTGCAGCTTGGTCTTCCTCCGGTACTCCCGCAGCTCCTCCACGTCGATGACCGCCCCTATGGTCATCTGCCTCCCCCGGGCCGCCCTGGCCAGCGTACGCCCTAGGTAGTCCACTATCATGCTGTTCCCGTACTTGCCGCCGTTACAGTTGACGCCGTAGACCATGTTCTCAATCGACCTCATCCTGTTCACCAGGGTGTACCAGTCGTAGGGGTCGAACATGAACTGCTGCGGGTACGGCGGGAATATGGTCGGCTTCAACAGTACCTCGGCGCCGTTGAAGGCCAGCTGCCGCGCCACCTCCGGGAAGAACTGATCATAACAGACCATGCAAGCAAGGTTCCCCAGCTCCGTCTCCACCACCGGGAAGATGGGCGTCTTGTAGCCGTCGAGAAGGTCGTGGGGGCTGGTGCTGAGCTCCAGCGGTATCCATGGGTTCACCTTCCTGTACTTGAGTATGATCCTGCCCTTGGGGTTCATTATGAACGCGGTGTTGAAGAAGTAGCCCGGGTACTCGGGGTCCCTCTCGTGGATGCTGGCCGAGACGTAGGTCTTGTGCTGCCTCGCCTTCTCGGCCAGCTCGTCGGTCTCGGGGCCCGGGATGAGTACGGCCGAGGCCACCCTGTCCTCCTGGGTCTGGTTGGGGTCCTGGGTGTCGAACTCGTGCCTCAGGATGTTCTCGGGAAGCAGGGTGAGCCTCACCGGCGTTATCTGCTCCCAGGTCTCCAGGCTCTTGAATGTCCCCAGCACTCTCTCAAGGTTGGCGCGTCTCCGCTCATGGACGTCGGGGATTTCTTCGGGGTTTATCCGCGTGTACTGGATTATGGCCGCGGTGTAACGGTCAATCAAATGTCGGGTCCTCCAAGATCATGAAGCATGCATTCTTGAAACAATGTTGCCACCCAACAAAATACCATGAACCCCGTTTTAACTATTGACATAGACGTAAATCCGACGGGCTCGCAGCGTGGTCAACCGTGGTCCCATGCACGGGCCTCAGGCCTCGAACTCTGCCAGAGGCCCCGTGGTTTTCCTCAACAAAACCTCTGAGTGGCCCCTGACGATGTAGTCCCTCAGCTCCCCCACCTCCTCGTACCCTAGCCGCTCGTAGAACCTACGGGCCCCCACGTTGAAGTCGGAGACACATAGGAACACGTTGGGCTTCTCCCTGAACACCCGTTCCTCGGCGAAGGCCATGAGCCGGGCGCCGACGCCGCCTCGCCGGTACGGCGGGGAGACGCAGATCGACTTGACGTAGCCGGTGAAGGCGCCTTCCATCTCCAGAACCACGAAGCCGGCTACCTCCTCGCCGTCCACCGCGAGGTAGACCTCCCTGGAAAGGTCGGTGAGTATCATGAGGGACTCGTCGTGACCCCTGCCGAGGGTGATATAAGGCTCCGACCCGGCCATCATCCCGGCGCATGTCTCCGCCTGCACTATATTTTCCAGCCTTCGTATCGATAGCCTATCATGGTTTCTCTTGCTCATCTTAGCCCAGTAGACACTGCTCGTTCACAGATATGAGTCTATGAACGAATGATTCATGGCTTGTCTTAGAGGACACAGTTTTTACTCTTCAAAAAAGAGTGTGTTTCATCTCAGGCCTACCTGCAGCATGTAGTCCTCCCGAGGCGGGCAGAAGCACTCCACGAGGACGGCAGGCTTGTCGCCGGTGGCGTCGAAGTTGTGAGGCACATTCGGGGGCACCCAGAAGCTGGTCCCCTCCTTGACGTGAACCTTCTCGTCCCCCATGTACAGGTCGCCCTCCCCCTTGACGACGAGCCCCATCTGCTCGTGGGGGTGGCTGTGGGGCGGCGTGGGCACGTTGGGCTCGACGGTCAGCCTCATCATCATGGCCTTCTCGCCTACGATGATTATCTCGCCGCGCCTGCCTTTCACCGTCTCGAGCGTCGGGTGTTCACCCGGCTTAACGATCTTCATGAGATTCGCTGAAGAGACGCGTGGAAAATAAATAACGTTATCGAAGCTGCGCCTCATACGCCTCTCGTAAGCTTCAAGAAACACTGCCGACAATATTGAGGCATGAAGAAGATAGCTTTCCTCATGGCCAGCGCCGCCACCGGCAAGCTGTCCGGCGAGCTGGAGCGGCGCGAGAAGATACTGCGCGGCATCGCAGGAACAGACACCCGGATCGACATCTTCGGGCTGGAGAAGGACCCGGAGAAGAGCCACCTAGGCACGATACAGTCGTCCTACGAGGCGTCCCTATCCACCGTCGGGGACCTGGAGTGCGCTGTGGAGGCCGAGAAGGCGGGGTACGACGCCGTCATAATCCCATGCGGAGGCGACCCGGGGGTGGCGCCGCTGAGGGAGGTGCTGAGGATACCCGTGGTGCCGCCGGGCTCCACCGCCAAGCACCTGTGCAGCCTCCTCGCCCCGAGGTTCAGCGTCCTCACCACCGGAGGCGGAGGAGTCGTACAAACCATGATACATGAGCGGGATGGACTGCTGAAGCACGTATCCACTCACCCGGTGGGGCTCAGCGTCACGGAGGTGAGGGAGAAGCCAGGGGAGACATACGATGCCCTGGTAAGGGAGGGGCGTGTGGCCGTCGAGGAGTACGGCGCCGGAGCCGTCACCTTCGGGTGCATGAGCATGGGGTTCCTAATGGTGGACGAGAGGCTCGGCGACGCCCTCGGCGTCCCGGTGGTGAACCCGGTCAAGGCCGCGGTGAAGACCGCCGAGATGCTCGTGGAGCTTGGCGTCACGCACAGCAAGCTCGCTTACCCGGTTCCCCCAAGCCTCATGAAATAGCCGCCTGATTGGTGTTTTATATCGCCGCGGGGTAACCCTGATCCATGTCTGAGCCAGCGGATTTCTGTAGAAGGCGCTTCAGCCACCTAAGGGAGCAGATGGAGGAGCACGGCCTCGACCTGGTCTACCTACTCAACGCGGGGGGCGGCGCCAGGTTTAAACGCATAGCGGACACGCCGTCAGGGGTCGCCCTCATAGTGCCCATCGACGGCGTCCCCAAGCTGTTCTGCTACAGCGTGAACATGAACAGCGCCCGGGACGAGAGCTGGATACAGGTGGAGCAGCTTGAGAGCAGGGCCAAGGCGAGGGAGCAGATAGCCTGCTACGCCAACCAGCACCTGCGGAAGGGCTCAAGGATAGGGGCCCCGCTGGACGGGTTCAACCACGCCAGCTACACCTACTACCACGAGAACCTCAAAGGCGAGCTCGCGGACATAGGGAAGACAGTCATACCCGAGGTCTTCTACGGCCTCCACCCCGACGAGGTGAAGTACCACCACAGGGTGAGCAGGCTCGCCGACATAGCATGCAGCGCCGCACGGGAGGCCATGAGGCCCGGCGCCGCCGAGTACGAGATAGCGGCCGAGGCCGAGTACGCCATGAGGCGTGAGGGAGCCGAACTCACCAGCTTCCAGACCATAGTCTCCACGGGGCCGAGGTCGGCGTACAGCCACGGCTGGCCCACATCCAGGAGGCTCAAGGAAGGCGAGTTCATGCTCGTGGACCTGGGCCCATCGGTGGACGGATACGCGGCTGACGAGACACGCACATACCTCCTGGGCAGCGACCCGAAGAAGGAGAAGATGCTGGACGCCATGGACGAGGCCGTGGAGGCCGTCATCCAGATGGTGAAGCCGGGCGTCGAGTGCAGGGAGCTTGACGCCGTCTCCCGGAGGGTGCTCAAGGAGCACGGGTACCCGGACTACCCGCACAGCCTCGGCCACCCACTGAGTGGGTTCGCCGTGCCCAGCCTCTCCAAGGTCTCGGAGTACGTCCTGAGGGAGGGCATGCTGTTCACCGTGGAGCCCGGCATCTACCTGCCCGGCTACGGCGGCGTCCGCATGGAGGAGAACGTGGTGGTCACCGAGGACGGGTTCGAGCAGCTCACCAAGAGCCCCCGAATACCCTAGTCTATCCGCTCTATCCTGAAGACCACGGGCCTCAGGCCGTCGGTGCAGCAGTTCACAGAGGCGCCCTCCTCAGTGAACCACTGGAAGTCCCCGTGGAACCTGAGGGTCTGGACGTCCTTGTATATGTCGTCCCATGCCCACCCGCAGAAGCCCTCGGGCATGTTTCCGTCGGCCTCCACGATGAACTCTTGTCCATCTTCGTAGACCTCGCAGGGACCTAGCTCCCCGTACCCGATGGGCTTCTCCTTGAAGACCTCCTCCGGCTTAAATCGTCTCAGAACGGTGATCTTTAGCCTGCTCGCTTTCCTAGCCATTTCGATCGATTGGATTCCTATGGTGGGGTATATAGGCTTTACACTAGACAGGCAGTATCAGGGATAGCAACTGGGCGAAGACCATGCCGATGAGCAGCCCCGACGACACGACGTGCTTGTAGTTCAGGCTGCAGTACTCGTGGGCCACGGGGATAAGCTCGTCTATGGTCACGTAGGTCATCACCCCGGCGGCGAACCCGAGGCTCCAGCCCACTATGGCGGCTCCTCCGCCTAGAGACCTGATTACGAACACTCCTATCAACGCGCCCAGGGGCTCGGCCATCCCGGACAGCGTCGCCAGCCCAACGGATTTGAGCCCATCGACGCCTGAACGGATCAACGGGGTGACGGTGGCTATGCCCTCGGGGACGTTGTGAAGGCATATCATTAGGGCGACGAGAAGCCCAAGCTCCGGTTGATGGGTGAACCCCGCGCTGACCACCACCCCCTCGGGGAGGTTGTGGAGGGACATGCCCACCGCGATCACCAGCCCGCTGTTGAACAGCCTCCTGTCCATGACCCCGGTTTCCCATTCCCCGAACTCTATGTGGGGGAGCGTGAGGTCGATGACCATCATGAACACGGTGCCCAACCCGAAGGCCAGCGTCACCTTCAGCGGCGACAGCACGGTGAGGGCCTCCGCGTAGAGCTGCAGGAAGCTGACGACCAGCATCACGCCCCCCGCGAACCCCATGAAGAACCCTATGAGCCGCTCGTTCACCTCCCCGAAGGCCAGCACTAAGAGGCCGCCGACGCCGGTCGCCGAGCCGGCGAGCAGACTCAACACGATGGGGGCCACAATCTCCAAGCAATTCACCTGATAGCCCTGTATAAATTTCACCGGATATTTAGTGCTTCCTAATTTTCGCGCCTTTTCTAGCCGAGGCCGCGTACTCAAGTCTTATCTGGGTTCCCCACGTCATCATAGGCATGCGTATCGACGTCATCATGCTCATATCGGGGCTCAGCGGAGACGCGTTGAGGAAGAGGGAGCAGGGGCTAGCGTCACACGCGTCCCCAGGGGTGGATGTGAGGCTCGTTACCACGAGGGCGGCGCCCCCGTCCGTTGACTCCCTGCCGGAGATGGAGCTGGCCGCACCCGGAATCCTCGAGAGAGTCCTCAGGAGCCAGGAGGAGGGCGCAGACGCCGCGGTGATATGGGGAGGCCACGACCCCTCCCTCGAGGCGGCCAGGAGCCTCGTCTCCATCCCCGTCTTGGGGCCGGGAATGGCTTCCATGTACCTAGCGTCCATGCTGGCCGAGAAGTTCTGCCTGCTGGTACAGCTCCCCACGTCAAAAGCCTAGCCGAACGCCAGGTGAGGGACCTGGGGCTATGGGGGCGCTGCACCGGGATATACCCGGTGGGCCTGCCGGTCCTGGAGTTCGGGAAGCCCCAGAGCTATGAAAAGGTTCGCGAGGCCGCTGTGTCGGGGGTGGAGGACGGGGCGGACGCCGTGTGCCTAGGCTGCATGGCCATGAACGACCACGCCGACAGGCTTCGAGGTGATCTCGGGGAGACGCACCCCGGGGCGGTGGTGATCCACCCAGGTAGAGCAGTCATCAGGATGGCTGAGCTGCTGGTAGGCATGGGTCTGACGCATAGCAAGCGAAGCTATCCGATGCCGCCCAAGGACGTCGTATTCCCTTTCTAGCATTGAAAGAGTCGTCAACCATGTCGGAGACCGCTGAGTTCAGGTGCATACGCTGCGGGAAATGCTGCAGCTTACTACTCTCGGAGGACCGGGGGATAATGAGGGGCCTCACCCTGCTGCCAGAGGAGACAAGCCTCTTCCCGGAGAACATGGTCAAGCCGGCCATAGGCGTCGGAGATACGCCCTACGACCCAGGGTTCAGGGTGCTGGCCTACCAGCTGGCCGTGGAGCCCTGCCCATACCTTCGGGACAATGAGTGCCTCGTCTACGTTGACCGCCCCGCCAGCTGCAGACAGTTCCCCTTCAGCCTTGAGCCCTCCGGCGACGGTGGCCAGCTTCTAGGGGTCGACCTTAACTGTCCTTCGGCGGCCCGGCTGCTGGAATCACACACGCAAATAAGCTTTGAGGGGCGTGGAGCCGCCTTGAGGCTGCTGCGGGTCAAGGAGCAAGCAGCCGAAAGCCCTCGGCGGACGTGGTTCTACGACCTGAGAACAGACAACTGGGTAAGAGG
>Ga0315532_1000863_pt1 | contig 23920 bp, 20 predicted proteins | sample SalMarWE160370MG_FD_203082 | JGI IMG/M metagenome (GOLD analysis project Ga0315532, IMG submission 203082) | Salt marsh sediment microbial communities from the Plum Island Ecosystem LTER, Massachusetts, United States - Salt Marsh Sediment WE1603-70 ...
GTAAATGTCCCGTACTCCGAACCGTCCAGGTAGACCGTTCCGCTTGTTCCGACCATCTTGATGGAAATCATATGGTTCTGGTCAACGGACCAGCTATCCGGGAAGCCGCCTGTCTCGGTGACCGCGACATTGCCCGCATTGTGACTGGAAGCCAAACCGACCGTTACCGTTGAAGGATTTGAGAAGAGCAGGCGAACCCCGGTTCCGCCGGACCATCGGCTCGCAATGCCCCAATAATTCGTGCTCAACGTGGAATGCGGCACCGTGGCCGTCAGCACGTAATCCGGAGGAAGCGTGATATCCGTGTTATTGTAGTACACCCGATACCCGGCGGAATCCGTACGCCGGAGCGCATTGCTCACGATCTCCGCTGTGGCCGTATCTAGCGCCGTCCACCCGTTCCCCGGTGCTCCATCCGCGCGGTTGAAGTAATCCGCCCAGTACACATGTCCGGCCGTGGTGAAGGTGCTGTCCGAAGACGTCGCCGTATTCCCAAACGTATCCTGCGAGGAGACGCGGTAGTGATACGTCGTATTCGACGAAAGTCCTGTAATCACGATGGAATGCGACGTGGTAAGTGCGACCGTTGATGTCGTACTGCCGTAGCTGTCCGTGGTGCCGTATTCAACCGTGGACGTGGCATTCTCATCCGTGGTCCAGGTGATCAAAGCCCACCCATCGCTCGTGGAAGAAGCGACTGAGGAGATGACGGGGGCTGCACTATCAGCTGTAGTGGCAAACGTATAGTCCGTAGACGTGGCCACGTTCCCGCTCTCGTCCTGCGAACTCACGCGGAAGTGGTAGACGGTGTCAACCGTGAGGCTCTCGATGAGGATGGAATGGTCCGTAGTGAATGCGACGCTCGAGCTGCTACTGCCGTAGCTGTCGGTTTCCCCGTACTCGACCGTGGAGGTGGCGCTCTCATCCGTGGTCCACGTGATGGTGGCCGTTATATCCGTGGTGGAGGAAGCAACCGAAGAGATGACCGGAGCCGTGAAGTCGGAGTTCGGATCCGTCTCAAACGTATAGTCCGTAGAGGTCGCCACGTTCCCGCTCTCGTCCTGCGAACTCACGCGGAAGTGGTAGACCGTTTCGGGCGTGAGGCTCTCGATGACGATGGAATGGTCCGTGGTGAATGCGACGCTGGAGCTGGTACTGCCGTAGCTGTCGGTTTCCCCGTACTCGACCGTGGAGGTGGCGCTCTCATCCGTGGTCCACGTGATGGTGGCCGTGGTCTCTCCCGTTGATGAAGCGACGGAGGAGATGACGGGAGCCGTGGTATCCGGAGTTCCGGTCGTCTCAAACGTATAGTCCGTAGAGGTCGCCACGTTCCCTCCCTCATCCTGCGAGGATACGCGGAAGTGGTACGTGGTTGCGGCTGTGAGGCTGTCGATAACGATGGAGTGCGAGGTTGTTAGGGCGACACTCGACGAGGTACTGCCGTAGCTGTCGGTTTCCCCGTACTCGACCGTGGATGTGGCGTTCTCGTCCGTAGTCCAGGTGATCGTTGCTGTGGTCTCTCCGGTGGAGGAAGCAACCGAAGAGATAACAGGATCTGTGACATCCGGGCCGCTTTCGACCTCAACAGTCCAGCCACGATCCGTCAGCGCGGCGGCCGCGGCAACGCCGATGGACGACGGAGCGCTGTTATTATTTAAATAGATCCCCCCGTTTTCCGTTGCGTACGCGTTCAGCGTCGTGAGAATGCCGTCAATAGCGACTTGGCTGAATTCATTGTCATTGAGGAAAATCGTCCTAAGTCCCGAATCGTTATTAAACGTGAAGCTCGTAAGATCATTGCTGTTTAGATTCACCGTCTTGTAGCTACCGGTGGAGAAACTGTTCGAAACGTCCGCTGACGTATATGAATTACCGTAAGCCAGAAGCGATACGAGTTCCGTATTGGACGTTGTATCCAGCGCTCCGGACTGGTTAGCGCTCCCGGTGTATAGATCCCTAAGCAGAGGAAACTGCGAAAAATCGGGAAGGTTGCTCGTCATCTGCGGATTTTCGCGGACGTCGATATGCCAAACGTAATCTCCCGTGGCGCCCCACGTAATAGAGGTATACGCATTCAATGCGCCGCGCAGGTCTTCCAAAGCCGGACTCTCGGAAAGATCGAGCGAAGCGAGATCGTTATCATAGAAGTTTGCCCGTATCAGCGACGGCGTATTGCTCAAATCAACGGACGTCATGGCGGTACAGTGATAGCATTCAATGTGCGTAAGCTGAACGAAATCGCTAAGATCGAGCGATGTAATCGGGTTGTTCGATGCGGCGATCTTTTCAAGGTACGGCGCAACGTTCTCCAGTCCGGAAATCGATGTCACGCCTTGTTCGGCAAGAAGCGCGATGCTCGACGGTCCGCCATCCCCCGCGTCATAGCCCACATCAATAACCCGCAGGGCTTCCCACGGCGTGACCTTAAGGCGAGTCAGACGGGTCGCTTCCGTTCCGTAATCTTTCGTCGTTGTCGCCGAATTCGACGTCGTGCCGTCGGCATACGTCCATAGCACCGTCGCGCCGGCATTCACGTTGATATACGCGGTAAAGGTTGAATTCGTCGCCTCAAAAATGATCTCGTCCACAATAAACGTGTAGTCCGTAGACGTTGCCGTGTTTCCGGATGCGTCCTTCGAGGAAACGCGGAAATGGTACGTCACGTTCGGCGTGAGATCGGCAAGCGTTATCGAATGCGATGTCGTAAATGCGACGGATGACGAGGTACTGCCGTAGCTGTCCGTTGTTCCGTACTCGACGGTTGAGGTGGCTATCTCATCGGTCGTCCACGTAATCGTCGCGCCCGTCCCTCCGTCTGTTGACGTGGCAACAGAGGAAATGATGGGCGCATCCAGATCCAACGTCGCAAAGGTGTAGTCCGTCGACGTTGCCCTGTTCCCGTCATCATCGCTTGAAGAAACACGGAAGTGGTAGGTGGTTGCGGCAGTGAGGCTCTCAATGACGATGGAGTGGCTCGTTGTGAATGCGACGCTGGAGCTCGTGCTTCCATAGCTATCAGTCGTTCCATACTCCACGGTGGAGGTAGATGATTCATTGGTCGTCCAGGTGATGGTGGCCGTGGTCTCTCCTGTTGAGGAGGCAACGGAGGAGATGACGGGAGCTGTGACATCTGCCGTTGTGAGGAAAGTATAGTCCGTGGACGTTGCCCTGTTCCCGTCATCATCGCTTGATGACACGCGGAAGTGGTAGACGGTGTCAGCCGTCAGGCTCTCAATGGCGATGGAGTGGCTCGTTGTGAAAGCGACGCTTGAGGTGGTACTGCCATAGCTATCGGTTGTGCCATACTCCACGGTGGAAGTGGATGATTCATTGGTCGTCCAGGTGATGGTGGCCGTGGTTTCTCCCGTTGATGAGGCGACCGAGGAGATGACGGGAGCCGTGGTATCTGCCGTTGTGAGGAAGGTGTAGTCACCGGAGGTCCCAACATTCCCTGAGGCATCCTGGGAAGAGACGCGGAAGTGGTACGTGGTATCCGCCGTGAGGCTCTCAATGACGATGGAGTGATCTGTCGTGAGAGCGACGCTTGAGGTGGTACTGCCATAATCGTCCGTTTCCCCGTATTCGACCGTGGATGTAGAAGATTCATCCGTGGTCCAGGTGATGGTGGCCGTGGTTTCTCCCGTTGATGAGGCAACCGAGGAAATGACGGGGGCAGTGGTATCCGAAGCGGGGGTGCTGTCTTCAGTCGTCGGCGTGGCGGGAATGCTGGGATAGAAGTTCTTGATGACGGTCGTAGGAACTGAAGAGACGCTGCTCCCTGCGGAATTCGCAAAGACGCTCGTCGTCGGGAGGATGGCGAGGCGGTCCCCGCGATACAGGGATTCGAGCTCCTCCATGGTCTCGATGTGGCGCTTGGTCAGCTCTCCATCCTCTTCCACAAGGATGTATACGCTCGGATCGTCGGGGTACTTAAAGATGAGGCCTGCGGGAACATCCTCCGGGCCTCGGATGATGGTGGTTGCGGTTAAGAAAGAAGACAGGACGTCTTCCGTCACGTCCTCGATCTGATTGAAGGCATAGCCTATTGATAGGAATGCCTCTTCAGATTCAATGGGGTATGCCCGTCCGTTCTGGATGAGGTAGACGCGAGGATCGGAAACGATCTTGATGAGAGAGCCGTTGCCAAAAGTTCGGAGAGGGCCCCAGGGAAGGAAGTTCAGGGGATGGTCGGGAACGAGATCGAGCTCTGATGATGCAACAAACGTGACTTCATCCCATGAGGTGAAGTGAGAGAAGTACACATCGGGATTGAAGATGGGGCGCTTCTGGCAGTCTTCCGTGACAACGAAGACCGTTGAGATGCTTTGGGTGCGGTACGGGGTTCCGACCTCCAAGGAACATGAATCATCCTGAAGGGATTGGGCGAGAACGGGAGAAGTGAAAAGGATTGAAATCAATGCAAATACAAAAACGAGGCTTGCCGTTTTAATCCAAAAGAGGCCGCTTCTATGCATATACATGCTGAAACACAGTTTAGCATTCAAAAAAGCTCTGAACAATGAGGGGAATTCACATGTTCAGAGATCTTTATTCAAAAACGCTCACGTGCGGAAAACGGAACCACGTCGTTGATGGACGCCGCACCGGAGAGGAGCATGACGAATCGATCAACGCCGAATGCCATACCGGCCGCCTGTCCCATCTTCGGAAGATCCGCGAGGAACTTTTCATCAATCGGCCAAACGTCTTTTTTGAGCGAACGACGGAGCGCGCGCTCTTCTTCGAACCGCTTTCGCTGCTCATCAGGATCGGAAAGCTCTGCGAAGCCATTCGCGAGTTCCAATCCTCCGATATACAACTCGACCCGGTCGGCGAATCGATCGTCATCCGTTGATCGACGGGCGAGGGCGGCCATGGACGCGGGGTAGCGGTACAGGAACGTCGGCTCTTCCGCGACCTTCGGCTCAATCGCTGTGAGAAAAATTTTGAAATAGATGTCATCCCACATGTCCCGGTCCTCAACCGTCTGATCGAGATCGTGCGCCAGGTTCGCGATCGCCTCACGGTCTCCGAGCAGCGGGACGAGATCGACGTCCAAATACTCCTTCCACGCTTCGACCACGGTCATGCGGCGGAATGTAGCTGGTAGCTGGTATCTGGTATCTGGTATCGCCTTGATGACCGATCGTACCATTTCCTCGGTCTCATCCATGAGGGATTGGAGATTGGCATCCTTTCGGTACCACTCGAGGAGGAGAAACTCCGGATCGTGCGTGCCGTCCCACGGTTCGTTGTTCCGGAAGCAGGGGCCGAGATCGTAGATCTTATCCATGCCGGCGGCGAGGAGGCGCTTCATGGCGTACTCGGGACTTGTGATTAAGGCGGCCGGCAGTTGGCGGCTGGCGGCTGGCTCTCTAACCGTCGTCCAGAAGGGATCGAGGTGAGGCTCCTGGCCCGGAAGTCCGACGAGGCGCGGCGTGTGGACCTCCGTGTATCCGCGGTCGTCAAAGAACGATCGGATCGCCTTGATGATCCGTGATCTCATTAAAAGGTTATTAATATCCATAAAATATGGTTCCATTGTTCCATTGCTCCGTTGTTATATCTTTAAACGCATATTCGTAAAATGAATAAGAGAATAAATTTCGCGAGGTAATATATTAAATTGTCTCATGAGTTCTCTGTAATCATCTTCTGATACTTTTCCTCGAAATTTAGCCTTTAACAACCAATCCATGGACTCTTTCATTGATCCAAAGGCGTATCTATAAAAATGTATTTTATCCTTTTTTGAGTACCTACCAAATCCCTCTGCAATATTTGCCGATATTGAGTCAGCTGATCTCACGAATTGTTTCCCCAGGGTATCTCGAGAGAAATGATCCCACTGTACTACAAGCTTCCAAACACTTTGTGCGATATTCAATGCGATACGATATGCATCAATATTCTTCAATTGGAGATAATTCTTATGCATAACAATGAAACAATGGAGCCATGGAACAATGGCTCAGTAGTTTTTAAAGACAAACCCCGGATCACTGCCGGGGAATTATCATTTGTTACCGTACGAGATACGGCAGGAGAGCCATGAATCTTGCACGTTTGATGGCGTTCGCGAGCTTGCGCTGGTGCCACTGGCATACGCCGCTTCGCTTGCGCGGTACGATTTTTCCGAAACTTGAGAGGTACCTTCGGAGCGTGTCCGTATCTTTATAATCGATCGTCTTCGCATTCACTTTGCAAAAGTAGCACTGGCGATCGATCTTCTTCTTTGGCTTTCTGAGTGTTGCCATAATTGGGGATCACGAGGGTCCGAGCGGCGGATCCGTTACAATCCGTCGAACGACCTTGGTGATGGCTTAGTTGGCTGCTGGCTTTTGGCAGCTGGCAGCTGGCTACTTCAATCAAGTTAGCCAATTGCCAGCCGCTAGCTGCTCGCCGCCTAGAATGGGATGTCTTCAACTTTGATTTCCTCTTCGCCCATGGTCTTCTCAACGGCGGCCGCGGCCACCGGGGCCCCGGCGGCTGCCGGGGCGGTGGCGGTGACAGGTTCTTCGGTCATACCCTGACCGGAAGAGCCCGGTGGTCGATCGAGCATGATCACGTTATCTGCGATGATTTCGGTTCGCTGGCGCTTCTGCCCTTCCTGCGTTTCCCAGTCTCGCGTCTGGAGGCGTCCTTCGACGTACACCCTCCGTCCTTTTGCGAGGTACTGGCCGCAAATTTCGCCGAGTTTCCCCCATGCGACGATATTGTGGAACTCGGTGCGCTCCTGTTTCTGTCCTTGCGCATCCGTCCATGACGTATTCGTTGCAACGGAGAAGTTCGCAACGCTCTGACCGCTGGTCGTCGTTCGGACTTCCGGGTCGCGCGTTACGTTTCCGATGATTTGGGCACGATTGAGGCTCATCATATAGCTTTTAGGTTACTCGTTGGATAAGAAGGGGGATGCTTTTAGCGTGACACGTACAGCTCCCCTGTCAAGGGATAACTATTCCGCTAATTTACGCCTTATCTTCGAGGGCTTCGTCAATCTTCTTCTGAAGATCTTCGGCGGAGAGCGTTTCAATCCCCTCCTGCTCCGACTTCTTGTCTTCCATCGGCGCTCCTTCTTCGATTGCGGCAACACCTTCCTTGAGTTCCTTTTCCCGCTTCTCTTTGTCCTCCGAAGACTTTTCCGTTTTCTGCGCCGGGCGGCGGCGGCGATCCGTCATATCTACGTGCACCTCCTGGAACTGAACCAGATTGTACACCTCTTCTGCCACGTCTTCCGCCGTCACGATGATATGGCGAAGAACTTCCTTCTGGTTCATGCGGAGCCCTTCATTGATGGAAGCGACGCTCGCGGGTTCCGCCTGAAACCGCACGAGGATGTAATGGCCATACTGCTCGTGCTTGATGGGATAGGCAAAACGAAGCTTGCCCAGCCGGACGGTCTTTGTGATCGTTGCCTGAAATTTCGTAAAAATCTCAGCAACGTTTTTCTCAATCGTTCCGAGTTCTTCATCCGTGTAGGATGTCGGAACGATATACATGAGTTCGTAATCGTTCATACCTGTCAGTACGTCCCCGCTTCATCGTGATCCGTTCTGAATCGACGATGATATCGAGGCATCGCGTTACATGCGACTTGGCCGACTGATGGGTTAGTAAGTTATGTAAGGTGGCTAGGAGGGTAGTATGGAACAGTATGGTTGTCAAGAGAAGCGGTAGCGAGTGGCCGGTAAGCGCCTGTTGGCAAAAATGATCGACGAAAGGCCTACCGGCTACTCGCGACTCGCTACCGGCTAAAAACAAAGCGCCTCTGAGGGGAGATATCCCTTAAGAGGCGCTTCGAGTTTTGCATCACGGAGTATTTGCTCGCGCGCGGCGAGAAGGATCCTGCCGTCCGGCAGGAACCCGATAAGAGTGCGGAGGATTGTTTGCTCGCGCGCGGCGAACGGGAAAGCATCTCGCCTCCCCTGAAGAATCACGTTTCGACCGGGTGGAATGTGAGAACCCTCGCGTCATCGGCGAAGTCTTGGATGCGAACGGGTTTCACTCCTTCGTTTGGAGTATCCACTTCGAACCAGAGCTTCGCTAATTTGTTAAGCGACGAGATCTCTCCCCGCTTGATTATCTTCACGCCGCCAACGTGCGCCGCGGCTTCGCAGATGGCTTCCGCGGCATCGAAGAAGACATTGCGATGCCCGCTCCCCGGAAGGAGCAAGTCCGCCATGTGGCGCATCCCTTGCGGCAGGGTGGGTACGCGAGGCCGCTCATTGGCCCTGGGTTCGACCGGAAGATCGCCCGGGGGCGCAACACCGGCCACGGTTGCCGGACACGGTTCCTCTTCATCTCCTTGAGTGCCGAGTAGTTCGTCCGCCGTGCGCGTCGCCGAACGAACGGCCTCTTCGAACGGAGAGCCTTCTTCGACCGGAGGCGCTTCCTCTTCCTCGGATAAGCGCGAAGCGAGTTCGCTGAGCCTCTGATCGCCCTCGGTGGGACCGGGAAGTTCGGAGACGGCTCTCGCGTCATCCTCAATGGCTTCCTGACGGATCGCGGCTTGAAATCTGAGGTTGCGGAGATCTCGTTCCTTGGCTTCGACTTCACTTTGAAGACGCTCGACATCTGCCCGAAGGCCTATGTTCGCGCCGTTGAGTTTGTCCGCTTCTTCCCAGAGTTCAGTATTCTCTTGACTGAGCCGCTCACGCTCCGCCTTAAGCGCACGCTCCGCGTTCCGGTGCGAAACACGCTCCGCCTCGGAATCCGCGGAACGTCTGCTTTCAGCAGCCTCAAGCTCCAGAATTCGGGCCCGCCGCTCGGTCCCGATCCGTCTCGCTTGAACCATATCCCCTTCCAGCTTGATGCACGCGCGATCGGAAGCGGCATGGCCGTGTTCCGCGTTTTTTCTTGCCAGATTCGCGCACTCGAGATTTTCATTGAGCTGCGCGACGCGATCCTTCATGGATTCGGCTTCTTCCTTCAAAGACGCGATCTCAATGCGGCTCGTGCGCAGCTTGAAGCTCGTGAAGACCAGGCCCGCCATGAGGACGAGCATGGCCGTGAGAAACAGGTAGCGCGTTCCTGTCGGAATCACGTTCGCCCGAAGGTTCGCGATCTCACCCTCCTTGTCTCTGAGTAAGCCCTTGATCGTATCCAGACGCTCCTCGGCTTGCGCGGTCAGACGGTTGAGTCTGTCGTTCTCCCGTTTGAAACCTACGGTGAGCGCGTTCGCGGCAAGAAGCTTCTCCTTAAACGATCGGCCGTCATCGCTCGGCCGCTCTGCAACAACGGGCGGCGCGGGCGGAACGATCGCGGGCGGCGATGGAGCCGGTAAAGGAGCGTCGGGTTCGACCCGCTTCTCCGACGAAGGCTCCTTGGATCCCTTCGCCGGAGCCGGAGTCTCGTCCTCAGCCGCGAGCTTCTCTTCCATGATCTTCGCCATGGGATCCGGCAAGGTCAGAACAGACCCCGGGAATACGTAGATCCATTGGTTCTCTTCGGCACAGCCTTCCCAAATCTCATTGGTCGCGCGTGTCTTTGGATCCTTCGTGACCGCTTTCGATTGGACGGGCTTGCGCCGTTTCGGATCGTAGCAGAGCGCGACCGTCTGCTCCGGATTCAACGCGCGAATTGTTTTGACCGTTGTCCGGAAGACCTCGGCCAGCCCGGGTGCATAGATGCGCGCCTCGGGCTTGATCCAGATACGGATGCTGGTTCCATCCCCGGATCCCTGACGCACGTAGTCGCGTCCGGAGACCGGACGGCCCTGACCCGCGTGCGCCGTGCCCAGGAAAGCGAGAAGTGCGAGGATCACCGTCGCGATGGCCGCGACGGATGGGTGGAACAGACGCCTGTGGAACAGTCGTCGTTGAACGTGTTGTACAGCCATGATCTATCCCTCCGTGATGCAATTGTAAACGTACGTAAGGAAGTCCGTCTTTTCATAAGAGGACGTATCACTACATGACAGGAAAATGCCAAAAAAGTCAATCATATCGGACATCTTGTCCCGCGAACAACGGGGCGAACAAAGACAAGAGGCATTGGGAGAGATATGCCCTCTCCGCTCCCCGCCCGAATCAAAAAACGCCCGCGAAACTTCGAGGAATGAAGTCGGGGCGTTCTCTGTTGGGAAAGTGCGTATGATTTGTCTGCTCGCGGCAGACGGGACCCCGTTAAACGGAGCCCCCAAAGAAGAGAGAGGGATTGCTTTATCCACGCGCGGTGGACGGGACCCCGTTAAGCGGGGCCCCGGAGAGAGAGAAAGAGAGGTTGTTTATCCACGCGCGGTGGAACGGTCCATTCTCACGAACGAACCTCATCGCGTATCACGTCACGACTCCTGCGCCGCAGGATTGTAGGATATTCCACGTCTGCGGATCCTCCATGAGACTGCTCACCGAGAACGTAACCGTCCTCTTGTCGGAAACCGCAACATGGAACTTCCTCTGCGTAAGGATCTGATGGAGCCTCACGATGATTCCCACTTCACTGGCGTGTTCGAGCGGAATGATGACATGATCCCGATTCGCACCGAGCCATCCGGCAAGCGATCTGAACAGCGTCACGCGCTGCGCATCACGCGTATCCATGTCCGGCGGCGGCACGCTCGATCCCATCGGAGGCGGAGCCATTGTGGTTCCGGACCGCGGGTCAATCGCGCCACCGAGCATGCCCCTATGAACGCCTGAACGTTCGTCATTGCATTCGAGAGATTCGACCTCGCTCCGAAGCTGCGCGATCAATACCTCTTGTCGGTTGATATCCCGACGATACCGTTCGATGGTCTCCGTCTTCTTGCGGTCCGAGGCGAGCACCGTGCTCACGCACTCCGCGAGTGGTACCGGAAGATCGGACTCCGATCCGTCAGACGCGAGCTCGCTCTGAATCTCGTCTTGCGCGGTTTGAAGCGCGTTGACGAGATCCTGCAGGACGCTCACATCGAACAGCCTGCGCTGCGTGCGCCGTCCTTCACCGGTTACGATCTCAAGCGCCCGGCCGCACAGTTCTTGATACTGTGAGGAAAGGCGAATGAGGCATGCGCGGAGCGCGCTGATCAACGAAGATGAATCGTCCGCGGAAGCGTTCGATTCTCCGTTTTCTCCCGGGAGCTCGTTCAACAGAACGCGCACGCCGAGAGCCAGCGATTCCGACCCCTGCTCCGCTTGCCGTTCTGCGGCAATCGCGGCTTCGAGAGCAGCGGTCTGCTCATTGCGGAATGCAACGACCGACGTGTGCAACCCTTTCATGAACCGCCTCGTCAGATACGCCTCTTCAGGCGTTTCATTCGGCCTCATCGCCTGCAGAAGCTCTTTGCGCGCCCGGCGCATGCCGTGAGCCATGTTTTTGATGATGTTGCCGAACTCTTCGAGAGCGCTTTCGTGTTCGTCGCCTCTGACGGAATAGGACTTCCCAAAGAGCGCCATGCGCACATCGTTAATATGAGAAGCGATGCTCTGCCGAAGGTCCTCGATCGTCGCATTCGCTTCACGAAGCGCGGCGGTCTTTGCCCTGAACTTCTCTCGCAACTCCTCATTCTTACTCTGAAGTTCTTTCGCTTCTGACTCATCCTGAGACTGCTGCGCCTCCGATTCGTCCGATTGGATCGCCGCGAGCGTCGCTCTTGCGTTTCCGAGTCTCCACGTCTGAACGATGAGGAGTACTCCGAGCAAGAGAACGAGCACGGCCATGAGCCAGAACGGCCAGTCCGTCTTGGACGGAGGCGGTGGAGGCGCTGCATCAGATCCCTTAACCTCGGCGTTGCTCGCAGGCGGTACGGCCGCAGGAACGACTGTTTCTTGTTTCTTGTCGGCTTCAGGCGGCGTCGAAGGCGTAGACATGAGGTTCACGGGCACCGTTTGCGGTCCCGCCTTGCTCCAGTCCACCTTTGGCGTAAGGGACTTTGCCGCACTGAGCGCACAGGATGCGTCCGTGCATGCTTGAAGCTCCTTAAGCTTCGCCTGCGTTTGGCTATAGCTCATGTACTTCACGCCCTTCAGAACCAAGGTCTCGCCCGGAACGGCAGCAACGTACTGATCCGCTTCCGGGCAATTCTTCCACGGTGCATTTGATGCACGCTGCGCGACAATCTGCTTTTCGCTCAGACCATCCTTGAAGTAAAGCCCCGAGCATTGAACGCTTCCGTCCTCCCGAATCCTGCGACAGAGCGGAAACGTCTTGTGCGGATTATCCTGGCGGATGCTCTGCATGTCCGTATCGAACAGCGTCGCGAGACTCAGCATATCGATATTCGCCGTCTCGTGGACCTTGACGTACGTCCATGCCGGATTGGGCCCTTTCACGATGTCGAAGTTCTTGCCCTCTTTGGCTTTGTTGCCTTGGGCGTTTGCCGTTCCGTTGACCGCGAACATCAGAATGATGAACGCGAGGAACGCCATGATCATGCGTTTGATGGTCATTGTTCTTCTCTCTTTCTCTCTCTGTTCAACTGTCCAAGATGCGTATGGATTCCCACCTCTCATGGGAATAGCCAACTTCATCATACATCATAAGCACCGTCAAGTTACCAGGGTGGTATTTTTCGCTAAAAATAGCTATATTCAGGTTATAAGCCGCTTATCATCTCCATCCATGAACCATTTTCTCATCTTCGGCGCGCACCCGCGGCTCTCGCTTGCGGAGCTCAAAGCGATCAAACCGTCGCTCGCACCTCCAACGCTCGTGAGCAACGGAGCGATGGTTCATGATGCGGAATGGAACGGAACGGAGCTCATGGACCGGCTGGGCGGAACCGTGAAGCTCGGAGACATCATGAAGGAAGTTTCGATTGACGCGCTCTCCGTTGAACACCTGCTGAAGATCGTCGATGAACATCCGCGCGCGGATCAAATCATCTTCGGCTTCAGCGTGATCGGCGGAAGCAAAGGCGCGAAGACGAAACTCAATCGCCTCCCGCTCCAAATGAAGAAAGCGCTGAAAGCGAAAAACGTGCGAAGCCGATGGGTGACGGGGAAAGACTCCTCATTGCTCTCCCCGGCGGCCGTGGCCAAATTGAACCTCACGGATCAAGGCTATGACTTCGTCGTGTTCGTGGACGGGACGAGCGCATTCATCGGATTGACCACGCACGTGCAAAACGCGGACGCATGGAGCGAACGCGACTACGGACGTCCGATCCGAGACGATAAGGCCGGCATGCTCCCGCCGAAGCTCGCGCGCATCATGGTGAATCTCGCGCGGGTGGAAAAGAGCAATGTGATCCTCGATCCGTTCTGCGGAAGCGGAACGGTATTGATGGAAGCGGCGCTCGCGACGCCGGCAAAGCAGATCATCGGAAGCGACGACGATCCGCGGCAGATTACGTCGACGAAGAAGAACAATGCGTGGCTCGTAAAGAAAAACATTCTCAAAAAGACGGATACGGATCGGTTCAGCGTATTCGCTTCGGATGCGAGAACGATTTCAAAACGGCTCAAGCCGCAAAGCGTTCATGCGGTCGTCACGGAAGGCTCGCTCGGCCCCCCGCTCAGAGGAAGCGAATCAAAGGCCGTGATCGAAAAGAACCGCGACGATATAACGGATCTTTGGAGGACAACCCTCAAGGAGTTCCATCCGCTTCTTAACGAGAACGCGCGGCTCGTGATTATCTGGCCGTCGTTCAAAACGGACGGCGGTACAGCGCTCGTACGACTGGATGCAGACGTGGAACGCCTGGGATACCGAATGATCAATCCGCTCGAAGGATGGGATGAGAGCAACGCTCCGCTCATCTACCACCGGCAGGGGCAGAAGGTTGCACGGAGGATCGTCATGCTTGAGAAGAAGTCGTGAAGTCGTACAGTCGTGAAGTCGTAGAGTCGCAGAGTTTTCTAAAAAAGGACTTCACGACTGTACGACTTTTTAGACACATCCCCCTGTTTTTCCTGTATATTACGACTAAGACATGCCATTTACACTTGACAATCCGTCAGTTTTGTGTCATGCTCGCTCGTTCGGGTGAAGCTGGTTTCGCCCAACAGATCAGCCCTTTTGACAAGGAGGCAACATGGGGAACGAACGAAAAACCCCGACGACTCAAGAAACGAGCGTGGCACCCGTGACGAACATGGAGACCGCTCGCAGGCGACAGAAGTGGGAAGAACTCAAAGCGCAACGTGCCGACGAGGAACGGCGAGCGTTATCGCAGGAGATCGAAGAGTTGAAGCAGCTCCTCGCGGAAACTGAAGAACAGGTAAGCCAAGGAGAAGATATCGCCTTCGCACAGTTCGAACGCGCGGAAGCCAACAAGAAAGAAGCGGAAGCGTCCCGCCGACAGTTGGAGGAAATCGGAAAGCAGAACAGCTCCCTGGTCCGGGAACTCGAGAAGCGCCTCGAGGAGATGAAGCGACAATTCCTCGGATGGGAGCTCTTCAAGTCCCGCCTGGCAAACGTACTCATTGAGCACGGACTGAATCCGCAGGACGCCATGCCGCAGAATGAAGAAGAGGAGCTCATCGCCGGACGCATGCCCGAAGGCCTGAGCTACGCGAACCTGGAGTACATCCTCGCGGAGTACCGCAGTGCACTCTGCTTCAATGAAGAGGATGTGGAACAGGTCTTGGACGCGCTCTTTGCCCAGCCGGATGCAGAGCAGGATGCAGCGCCCCGGCTCCGTTCAAGTCCGGTCTCGAGTGAGCAGGCACCGCAAACGAAACGTCCGGTTTCTCTCGACGACTTCGACGTGGTCTTCACCTCGGAGCCGAAACCCCGATCCATTCCGCCATCCGCGTTCCCTGAACAGGGCGCGGAACAGGCCGAAATAGAAACACGGAAGCGGCAAGACACGCTGGAGTACGAAGAACTCACTCCTTTCAACCCCTCGGCAAGCGCAGCCCCCGTTCCGCTTCTAAAGCCGGCACCGGATGATCCGGAAGTTCCGGACGAAGACTGGGACGAAGAGGCGGAAACGAATCATAGCCTGACCATGGGCTTTGATCCGCGATTCGATTCGGATGAACCCCCGAGCAGAGCCGCCATCCTCCCGCCATCCGAGCTGAGGCCGGAAGGCTGGAAACCGCCGAAGGTGCAGCCGATGGGAGTCGTCAGAAGCGGCGACCCGGAGGCGCGCCGGAGAACCGAAGAACGAGCCAAGCAGCGAAAGAGGTAACCGCCTCCTCCCCCTTAACCTAAACGCCCCGACAGATGAACGCTGTCGGGGCGTACTTTTTTTCGATTCATGATTTTGACGATCATCTTCTAACCTTCAGGAAGAGAAGCCGACTTCCGATAGCCAGCTGTCGATAGCCAGCTGCCGATAGCCAAAAGCCGGCTGCCAAAAATTATTCCTCCGGGTAGATCTTATTTCCTTCTTCGTCGTACAGACTGATGGCCTGCACCGGACAGGATTGGGCTGCGAGCAGAATCGTATCATCATCCGCGGCGTGCGCGTCGACGACGTACGCCTTATTGTCATCACCGAGCTGGAACACGCCCGGCGCGACCGTAACGCACGGAGCCGCACCGATGCACGCGTCCGGATCAACGACGATCTTGGCGATCTTTATCGGTTTGGGAGATTCTTGAGACATAATTTTAATTTCCGAGTTAACGCGTTTGCGTGTTATCGAGTTAACTCGCCAACACGCAAACTCGACAACACGTTAACATATTTATTCATCTTTACCAAAATGCTTCTCCCGATAGAAACGAATGAGCTGTTCGACCTCCGGAATACAAGACGGATCACCGGTTCCCACCTTGGTTTTCTCCTGAACCTCCTCGATCGTACGTGCGCCGTCGAGCACGGCTTCCTCGATGTCGTGATCCGTCACCTTCAGATCGCGATCAATGATCCTGCCCTGTTCCACCTCGATCAGGTCGTTTCTTCCGGCCTTGCGATAGTAGTCGTTAATGGCCGCGCGCAGGGCCTTATCCCCGAGCACCGAGCAGTGGACTTTGCGCATAGGCAGTCCGCCCAGTCGCTCCATGATGTCCTGCGGCTTGATCCTGCGTGCTTCTTCGAGCGTCATACCGCCGTTCTCCAAAACGATCACGCTCATCATGGAGGTGCTGGCGATCGCGGATGCGCACCCGAACGTCTGCCACTTGAGATCCGTAATCCGCTCCGAAGCCGGATCCACCTTAATCCAAATTTTCATGACATCCCCGCATGCCGGCGACCCGACCATGCCGAGGCAGGCGTCGCCGTACGACGCTTCATCTTCCATAAAATTCCGCGGATGGAAGAAATGATCTTTTACCTCATCGGAGTAAAACCAGCTCTGTTTTCCATCACGCGCTTTAACGTCGGGCATATTAATTCAAATAATTGAAAAGATTGAGATTATTTTTTCAATCTTCCGTTTTTTTTAATTTCATCCTCTTCCTTAAAATACTTCATCTCCACCTTGACCGGACTCATGTGGCGAAGTTTTTTAACGACGCCCGGAACCACCCTGATGACATGGTCGATATCCGCCATGGTCGTTGATCGGCCAAGCGAGAATCGAATGGATCCGTGCGCGGCTTCGTACGACATGCCGATCGCGCGGATGACGTGCGATGCATCGAGTTTTGCGGACGCGCAGGCGGATCCGGTTGAAACCTGAATGCCCTTTGCATCCAGATAGAGCACGGCCGCTTCCCCTTCCATATCCATAAAAGAGATGTTCACGTTGTTCGGAAGGCGCTTGCACGGATGACCGTTCAATCGACTCTTCGGGATCTTGAGCAGGCCGATCGTGAGATGATCCCGAAGTTTCAAGAGGCGCGTATATTCCTTCTCCTTCTTCTCTTCGGCGACTTCCAGTGCCTGAGCCAGTCCGACGATGCCCGGAACATTCTCCGTGCCGGAGCGAAGACCGCGCTCCTGACCTCCGCCGTACATCACGGGCTCAAGCTTCACGGTGCGCTTCACGAACAGAACGCCGATACCCTTCGGTCCGTAGAGCTTTGATCCGTTAAACGTCAGGAGATCCGCGTGCAGTTTTTCAACATCCAAATCCAATACTCCCGCCGCCTGACATGCGTCCGTGTGAAAGAGCGGGTACTTCGTATCACGTTTCTTCCGCCACGCGAGAATCTCCCGACCGATCTCTTGAATGGGCTGGATGGTTCCGATCTCATTGTTCGCGTACATGATGGAAACGAGGACCGTCGTCTCTTTGATCGCCTTCACGACATCTTTCGCCGAGACGAGACCGTACGCGTCAACCGGCAGGATGGTGAGATCGATTTCCCTGTTTTTCGCCAGACGCTTTAACGGTTCGAGGACGGCGGGATGCTCGATAGCGGATGTGATGAGATGGCATTTGGCGTTTGGCGTTTGGCGTTTGGCTCTCACGACTCCCTGGATTGCGAGGTTGTCGGATTCGGTGCCGCCGGAGCAGAAGATGATCTCATCTTCATGCGCATGGAGAACGTCCGCGATGCGCTTCCGCGATTCCGTTACCGCGCGCTTCGCGTCCAATCCCGCGGAATGGAAGGAGGACGGGTTCGCAAACCGATCAGAAAAAAACGGCTTCATGGCGCGAAGCACGGATGGATCTACGGGCGTGGTCGCCGCGTGGTCAAGATAGATTCGTTTCATTGGTTTATCGGGAGGTCGGAAAATGGAAATTGGACGTGAGAAATTGTTGAATGGATGAATTGTTAAAGGCACTTCGCAACAAGCCGCGCCAACCATTCAACAATTCAGCAATTCAACCATTACCATTTTTCCTTTCCCTCTTACACAAACTCGGCGAGCGTCTTTTTCTTCAGTGATGCATGCAAGTCCTTCTGCAGGACGTCCCACAGCCGTTTGGAAGAACAGCGATGCTCCATCGGACAGGTCCCGCCGTGGCACTCCACGAGATCCATTGGCCCTTCAATGGCCGTAACGATCTGCTCCGCGTTGATCTCTTTCGGATCTCTGACCAGACGGTATCCGCCCCCGGGCCCGCTCCGTCCTTGGATGAGGTTCGCGCTCTTCAGTGCGGCCGCGATCTCTTCCAGGTAACCGTCGGATACGTGCATGCGCGCCCCGACTTCACGAAGCGAAACGTAGCCGCCGGACTTCGCGAGTTCCGTCATGAGAATAAATCCCATGTGGAGCCGCGCGGGAATACGAAAGAATCCTTGCATAATAACCTAGTCGTGCGCTAGGGAATACTATAGAGCGACATCAAGCCTGTCAAATGATACAAGCTGGCGGCTGGCGGCTGGCGGCTGGCGGCTGGCGGCTGGCGGCTGGCGGCTGGCCGGGATGGTAAGGACGCCTCAGCCAAATGCCAAACGCCGGCTGCCGATAGCCGCTTCCAAAATAGCTAGCGGCCAACTGCACATCCGAATCTGCTATCATGGATGCATGATCAAACGGATCGCTCCGATATTCACCGCTCTCATGCTCCTTGGGGCCGGATGCATGCAGCCTGTCGAACAAGCACGCGTGCCTGATCTCTTCGGCGCGCCGTCGCCTGAAGGATTCGTATCATTCAACGAAGGATTTGGGGGGATTCCCGGACCCGCTCCCGCTCCCCCGGTGCGGACGGGATTTGATCCGGCGATCGAGTGGGCCGCCGATCTTCCCGCACATCCAACGGAAGTAACCGTTCTGCGCATGCGGCAGACGCTTCCGGATCCTGCCTTTTTGCAAAACATTACGACCGCGCTTCGCATGCCCGCAGGCATCCTCCAATCCAATCCCGTTGCCGAATCCATGACCATGCAGTGGAGGGACGAAGACGGCTACCGATGGACGTACGATGCGGAAAAGAACCGCATTACATTCGAACGAATTGAAGGAGTGGGTGCGTTCACGGTAACCGTCCTTCCGACGAATGATGAGATCATCAACTTCGCCGAAGTATTTCTGAATGAGCGCGGCATCAATCGAAGGGAGTGGGGGAAGCCGAGGCTCGCATTCTATTGGAATGACTGGTGGCTCGCGATGCTCCAAGAACAGAGATGCATGACCGTCGCATCCGTGGGCGCCATGCGCGAACTCGCCCAAAACGGTTCCCTTATCCGCCCGACGCTCCCCACGCTCCCGCTGGAATCAAACGTGGACTGCGTCCAGCCGGAATTCCCATCCGAGCACGTCATCCACTATCATCTGAGCCAGGATGGGCAGGAGGTCTACGGAACGGCCGGGGAGCGCGTGATTGCGGCCGAGCTCATGGTTGATTTGAGCACGAACTCCGTGCGGTCCGGCTGGTTTGATCTGATTCAAGATGTCGACCGCTCAAACTACCCCGTGCTCCCGCTCAAAGACGCGATCGTGAACTTGCAGCGCGGTGGGCTCCGGGGAACCGAAGGCTACGGACCGCAGGACGTCATCACCATCACGACATTCGAACAGGGCCTCTACCGGCACGATACGGAAACGAACGGAGCCAAGCGCACCTATTTCATTCCCGGCATTCACGCGAGCGGGAATGCGGAACGCGCGAGCGAAGAACGAGAAAATTTTCAAACATTCATTCCTCTATTGAGAGAAGATGCGTATACGGAATGAGTTTGCATATTGACGCGTTCGCGTGTTTACGGGTTCCTCTTCCCGCAGGAACACGCCAACACGTGAACTCGCAAATACGAAAACAGGCTATGCAGATCCCAAACGAACTCCAACACTTCCCTGAAGCGACCCTCATCGTGCAAACGGACGAGCAGGAAGCCAAATTCCTCCTGGTCGGCGGTGACAGCCTTGAACACCTCGACAGCCTATCGCTCGCGCGCGAACGCGAGAGCGACAAGGATGGCATGACGCAGACGCCGGGCGGGTACATTTCCGGGCTCGCGGACAAGCATGATACGCCGCGCAAAAAGAAGTTCGCGGCCATGGTCTCGGAACGCATCGTGCAACTCGTACAGAATGGACAGGTGGAATACGTCCGGCTCATCTCCCCGCCGGAGATGATGAATCTGATCGAAAAAAAACTCCCGGATGACGTGGCCGAGCGCATCCGCTCGCGTTTGCCGAAGGACCTCATGAAAATGTCAGACGTGGAAGTTTTGGAGCGGCTATTCGAAAAACCCGAATAGCAGGCGTTTTGAAGCGGAATCATTGACAAAATCCGAAAAATCCACTATCTTCGCTATTCACGCGAAGGTTTTTTATAAGACAGGAGGAACGTGTGAAACAAGCAAGACGAATGCAATCAACGCTCCTTTACAAGGGGAAGCCGACGAAACTCCGGGCCGGAGATAAGATCATTTACGACAGGGAACAACAGATCCTGTCGTTCATTCGAGGGATTAAATACATGCGGCTAGGGCCGCGTAGTTCCGGTGAGAATCCTCCGGACAGGAGAATGATCTTTCCGATGGCAAAAAAGGAAGTGCCGAAAATGACGGCCTTTTATCTTCAACAGCTCTTCTGCTGTATCACGGGCTGCGAAGCCTCCGTACTCCGCTGCGACGAACGCAATGAGGGTCGATGCATCATCATCCAGCTCCACAAACCAAAGAAAGGAACAGTGGCGTGATCAAACTCATCTTCAAGAAAGAACTGACCGTGCCGCAAGTCGGCGACAGAATCTTCCTGAATTTCCCATTGAAGCATGCGTTTATCGTGCGGGGAAAGATTCCCTTGATGATCCGCTATCCGGACGGAACCGATCAAGCCGGGAAAATCCCCATTCGATGCAATCCAACGGAAGCGGAACAAGTCGCCCTTGAGGCCATTCGAAGCGTCGGAGGGGACAAGCTGGGCCTTGAGAGCATCGAGTCCCTCTTTGCATCGTTTCTGTGCTTCAAGCTCGTTTCGGAGGAGGGAAATCATCATGACGGATGAACATCGACGCATGCATTTCGTATATCGGGAAAATACGACCATGCTCCGACCCGGAGATCTGGCGGTCATGAACTTCGACAAGGGCACCGTAGAATTCATCGCCCACGACGGAGATACGCTTCACGTCCAGCCACGACACGGACGCTCCGTCTCAAGCCTCGAGCTGAATGAGGCGGGATTCGCCGTCCTCGTTCTGCTCCTTGATCTGTGCACGGGATTGAGCGCGGAAAGCACGGCGCGGGAAACCAACGTCGTGCTCGCCTTCCACAAGCGCACGTCCCTGAAACAGGGCACCTTCTCGCTCGTTACGGACGATCGCCGAACGAGTTTTAAGGCCGGGGACCGCATTTCCGTGGATGCATTCGGAAAAAACGTCGCCTTTTCCCGAAAGGGAAGGCCGCTGTTGATCCGAGATGATGCGAAGAGAGAGACCTTCAACGCATTCGACCTTCCCATACCCACGCCCTGCGGCGTGACCGCATCAATCGTCCATCAGTGTCTGGAACTTTTCACGGACCTGCGCACAAGACGTCTCGCTCCTTCGGACGATGGAATAATCTTCGAGCTTGATCCTTAACGGCCATTGAGCTTCACCTCTCCCCAACGCCCTCCGACTATCTTGTCGGAGGGCGTTTCAGTATAGGCAAGTTGCAGACGACAGATCTCCAAAGACCGTCTCCGATGATATGCAAGCTTCTTCTCGAAGACTGCACTCTGTAACCTGCAACCTGCAACCTAGCCCGTTGATGCTTTTCTTCGAAGCCAGAACGCAATGCCGATCACGCCGGCGATGATGATCGCGCCAATCGCTGTGTTCACGCGCTTCGCATCCCTGACCGCGTCCTCGGTTTGGCCGATCGTTTGTTGAAACACTTCGCGGAGATCAACATTCGCGGAACGCGTCTCGCCGTTAAGCTCGGCGAACGTGATGTAGCGCTCCCCGTCGCGGTACCTGATCCAGTTTTCCTGAAACGGATGCGCATCCACGAACAGGTCCGTGGTAAGCGTGAAGGGCTTGCCCGGCTCCAGACATTCCACGAGGCCGCGGATGGTGATGCCATCGGCCTGCATGCCGAGCACGGTATCCGGAAGCGGATCCGGTTCCGCGTTCCACGTACATGACGCATCACCCTGCGTGAGCTCCACGCTCTCTTCCACGTACGCGACAATGAGCGGGAGCTTGTCTCTGAAATAATCAAGAGCCAATTCATCATCGTGCGATTTCCCGATGACGGTCATGGCGAGTTCGGGCTGGATGCCAACGACGAGGACCGTACCCCGCTCCGTCTGCTCAAAATCAAACACGCTATACGCCGCGTTGTGCGCGTACACGGGCAAACTGATGGCCAACGCCGTGATGATGGCGAACGAGAGGCGGATGCTCATGGCTCTATGGTAGATGGTCAGAGAGAATTGATCCATTGCTCCATTGTCCCATTGTTACGCTCAAAGCTCTTCATGCAGCAACAGTGAATCAATGAAACAATGGAACAATAATTCTTATAAAATGGCTTAAACTGGCAAATTTTTCGTTTATCTTGTCAATTCCTCTTGACCGATCCACCTACGTCTGCTATCCTTGTCATCATACATATCATTATGGCCAAGGAACACACCATTTATAACTGCCTTCGCAACCTCCGCCAGGAGAAGAAGATCACGCAGGAACATCTCGCAAAGTCCGTCGGCGTCAGCCGCCAGACCATTTGCTCCATGGAAAAGGGCGACTACGTCCCCTCCCTGTCGCTGGCCCTGCTCCTCGCGCAGTACTTCAACCACCCCGTGGAACACGTCTTCCAGCTGAAGCGCGTCTGCGAATAAGTTGAATAAACCGATACAGACATCATAGACCCCGACCCTCGGTCGGGTTTTGTGATTTTGGGATACGGAATACAAAATACGGAGACGTTCCACTCCGTATTCTGAATTCCGTATTCCACTTCCCCCTTTTCCATTTTCCCGCCCGCTTCAACGCATTTCACCATCAACACTCTCTGCTGATTCCGATTCAATGAGCGGCATGGGCACAGGCTCCGGGAGCGGACGCGCCACAGGCGGACGGACCTGTTCCATCACGCCTTGGACGATCGGAACGATGATGTTCTTCCTCCAAAAATTCGGATCATCCACAGTGCCGGTTACCGGGAAAATGAGGGCGGGCACAATGAGTTCGGCGTACTCCCCGTTCGTGTAATTGCTGATCTGAACGAGAGAGAGCTCCGGCGTTCCGATCTCAACGCGCACGACCTCGGCCCCCTCATACGCGTATCCGTACATGCCGCCGTATTTCGCCTGATCCAAAATCTCCTGCACATCCGTAATGACATCGTACGCGGAAGCCTGATACGCGAGCGCACGAATGTTGTTTATGTACGCCACCTTCATGACGCGCAGGTTCACTTGAACGAATAGCCCCGTCTTGTTTCCGGAAGCGTCATACACCGGTTTGCCTTCAATCATGAGCGGATACACCACCTGAATGGTGTCGGGAATGGTATTCGCCCGTTCTTTCACAACGGATACTTCCCAATTCCGAACGACTTCCGGAGCGCCATACGATGCATGGTCGATATTGTATCGACGGATGAAGTCGTCAGCCACGGCGATGATCTCATCGTCCGACGGAACGTCTTCCGCCTTCAGCCAGTACGCCTCCCAGCACTTCTCATCATCCAGGCATGCGGGCTCAATGGAACGCCACTGTTCCCAATTCTGAGAAATGGAAACGTCGCCGGTGGAAGGATTCGCGAACACCATGTACCCGAATTCCGTATCCTGCTTTAAGGAGATGCTCTGCACGCTCATGCCGGAAAATGATCCGAGATCAATGAGGCCCAGATCCATACGAGATACCAATGTATTCAAATTTCCTGATGCCTGAGATCCAATCATTTGCTTGTACACATCCATTTGCGCACTGTCGATCACGATATCATCTCCCGTATACACGTACTCATACGTTTTCATGTACTCGGGCAAAAGGATGCTTGAAGGAGTGCGGATGGCCGTGCCGGACGAGAGCGCCCCCGGACCTTCTTCGATAGCCGCACGAGCATCCAGCGCGTACCCGCCTCCGCCGCCCGCACCGAAACCCTGAGGGGCTATTTCTCCGGTATCCTTATTCTGGATGGAAATGCTTCCGAACGCTTCGCCCCCCACGCGTGCGATTTGAATTCCGGCGGAATGACTCCACGATTCCGATTCATCGAACGATGAGATCACGGATGATGTGAAGACGTCCGGCCATTTGAACACCAT
>Ga0315532_1000869_pt1 | contig 23886 bp, 24 predicted proteins | sample SalMarWE160370MG_FD_203082 | JGI IMG/M metagenome (GOLD analysis project Ga0315532, IMG submission 203082) | Salt marsh sediment microbial communities from the Plum Island Ecosystem LTER, Massachusetts, United States - Salt Marsh Sediment WE1603-70 ...
CCCCAAACAGGACGACACCCCCGAGAGCATAGTCCGCAGGGTGGTCTCTGCGTACCTAATGGGCTACAACGTGGTTCAGCTGAAGAACAGCCAGCAGAGAATCGACAGCAGCCAGAGGTTCACCGTGAAGGACTTCACCCGAAAGAAGCTTGTGGGCACCGAGATACTCTCGGATCTGCCCAAGGAACTCACCCTCCAAGTGCTTCTCAGCTACGCGGAGCTCTCGGTAAAAGACGCGTTGAGGCGCATGAGCATTATAGCAGCCGCCATGCACAGGGACGCGATAACCGCCCTCGGCACGGAGGAGTCCAGCCTGGCACGGGAGATCGTGGCCATGGACGACGAGGTGGACCGGTTCAACCTCTACATCGTGAGGCTCCTCAAGGTGGCCGTGACCGACAGCCACGTGCTGAAGGAGAGCGGCCTCAAGTCGCCCCGCGAGTGCCTAGGGTACAGGCTCATAACCAAGTCCGTGGAGCGTATGGCAGACCACGCCGTGAACATCGCCCATAACCGGCTGGAGCTCACCCTAAGCGTAGTGAACGACGAGGTGCTGGAGGAGTTCCAGAAGCTAAGCGAGTTCGCGCTTGAGATATTCGAGTCAGCCATGGACGCGTTGTTCGAGGCGAACTATGGCTTGGCGGATAAGGTGCTTAACAAGGCTGAGCAGACGCGTAGACTCGAGACGGAGGTCCTGTACAAGATAGTGAAGCACGCGCCCCCCGAGGAGATGCCCGCCCTCAGGATGATCGTGGAGAGCATCCTGCGTACGGCGGAGTACGGCGCAGACATAGCCGAGGTGGTCCTCAACATGACCATCAAAGACGCCGTCGTCGAGGCGTAGGGCTCGCTAACCGAAGGTGTGCCGGAAGGCCGCCTCACCCAACACCTTTCCAGTCCCGTCTAGGATCTCGAAGGACAGTTCATACGTCCTTCCCGCGACCTCCTTATAGAAGATCACCGTCATCATATCCGTGCCGCCTATCTGCCACCCGTGGCTCGGCATCGATTCGCCCGGGTAGATGCGCTCACCCTGCAGGATCAGGCCGTCGTTTCCCTTCATGCTTGGGCGGTACATCCGCCGGTAACTGTGCGTCCCGTTGGACAGAGTCATCCTTACCATAGCCACGTAGGCGGGCAGCTTGTCAGGGTTGTATAGCTCCGGGTAGAACTTGTCCAGCACCGGCACATCGTTTAGGCGCCCATACTTCGGACGGTAGCCTGTGGCCTCGACCGTTGACGGTGACTCGACGTGGCCCGTATGGACGCTGAAGAAGCCTATCTTTCCCTCACCGACGCGTTCCAATGTCAGTTTCTGGTAGGGGTACAGGTGATCTGGGTCTAGGTATACTTCAGCTAATTTTAACGAGGCGTTGTCAACGGTCACCTCGTAGTTTGACCTGTTCAACCCCAGATAGTAGACGTAGCGGGATATCTCGTCGTCGGCGACGAAAGCCTGCTTAACCCTTCCGCTGTGGTCCTGTGAGGCAGCGGAGACGGCGATTACCGCCACCAAGAAGGCGACCGCCGCCCTGTAGAGGCCCCTCATGGCGATTCTATTGTCGCTTCAAAGCGAATATATGTATGATCCATCGAGTAAACCGTCGGCGACTGAGAACCTTTTTTAAGGCTTGACGCGTCGGTCTTAATCCGCTGGGACCGTGGTCAAGCTTGGTACGATACGCGGTTCGGGTCCGCGTGATCCCCGGTTCGAATCCGGGCGGTCCCACCAACAAATAATTGTATAAATAAATGGTTTATGAGACGATGATCTTTGGCGCCGCCGCCAAGTTCTCGTCGCCTTCATCCGCTTTGGGCTTCATGTTGGAGCCCTCCCAGATACAGTGCCCCAGCTCCGAGCATGGGCTGTCATTATAAATCTTCAGGCAGTCTCTACATGGGTTCATCTAGTTACCTGAGGTTTAGATGTAGTGACAACGAGCATATAATATTTGCGACACATTTGCCGTATAGTAAGATATATATGTCCTATTTGACATATTATTATTTCCTTCACTGCTGCCTCTTTTCGCCGCGTAAAACCGTCCCAGACAAGTGTTATACCTCTCTAAACCCGTATCCTCAATGATCCGCCATGATATGGCTCACAGATGAGACCAAGACGCTCATCAACGAACTGGAGAAAGGCATCGACAAGCCACGTATGCAGGCCAACTGGGAGAAGCTGATGGAGTTCGCGCCCATCCACTCGGGTAGCCCCGAGGAGGTGCAGGCCATCAAGTACATCCAGAGCAGGCTCGAGGAATACGGGCTTGAGACCACGATGCACTGGTTTGAGGCATACCTGAGCGACCCCCAGCAAAGCAGCCTAAGGATAACCCACCCCGTGGAGATGATCATCCAGTGCACTCCCTACAGGCAGGTGGGCACCACCACCCCCGAAGGCTTCGAGGCCGAGATCATCTATGTGCCGCCCGAGGAGCTGGGCTACGCCGAGTGCCGCGACAAGGTGGTGCTATGCGAGCAGAAGACCGGCGGAGACTGGATGGGGCTCAGGGACGGGTTCCTGCTGCGGCTCCAGAAGATGGGCCTCAAGGGGCTGGTGGTCATCGAGCAGGACGACTACATGCCCACCGTGGTCCACCAGCGGGCCGACTTCAGCGTCAGCGGCAGCCCGACGCCCGAGAACATAGGCGACATACAGACCATCCCCGCCATACTCCACATAAGCAACCGCGACGGCCAGGCCCTCAAGAAGCTGGTGAAGCAGGGAGGCGTAAAGGCCCACATAGTCTCCGTGATGGACACGGGCTGGAAGACCCTGCCGCTTCTGGAGGCCGAGATCAGGGGAGGCGTCGAGCCAGACAAGTTCATCCTCGTCAACGGTCACGTGGACACGCCGCCGTTCAGCCCCGGCGTCGTGGACAACCTCTCCGGCAACACCGCCATAATGGAGGTGGCGCGGCTACTCAACGAGAACCGGGACAAGCTAAGGCGCAGCGTCCGCATAGCGATATGGACGGGCCACGAGATAGGCCGGTACGCCGGCTCCACGTGGTACAACGACGCCACTTGGCACGATCTCCGGCACCGCTGCATCTGCAGCCTCAACATAGACAGCCCCGGCACCGAGGGAGCCACCGGGTTCAGGGCCGTCCAGGTCACCGAGGCCATGGACGCCGCCCAGGACACCATCGAGCACGTGCAGGGCAGTAGGGTGGAGAACCTCAGGTGGGCGACGCGGGCAGGAGACGGCAGCTTCTGGGGCACGGGGATGCCCCACGTCAGCGTGACCACCAGCCGCCCCCCCGAGCTGTACGACCCCCACGTCAACTACAGCGGCGGCGGCTGGTGGTGGCACACCCCCTACGCCACCATGGACCACGGCGACGTGGACGTGCTGGAGATGGATGTCCGGGCCGAGCTGGGCTTCATAGTCAGGATGACCAACAGCCCAGTGCTGCCGTTCAGCTTCACAGGCTACGCCGAGCGCATGCACGGCATCCTATTGGAGATGCAGGACAAGTCCGAGAAGGTCCGCGCCTACTTCAACCTGTACCCGGTGATCGAGCGCGCCGAGGAGTTCATGCGGCTCAGCAAGGAGCTGGACACAGCGATAGAGCAGAAGGCCGAGACCCTCTCCGAGGCCGAGATCATTGAGCTTAACACCCGCCTCATGTGGGTCTCCCGGCACATAAACCCCGTCGCCCACAGCAACGCGGGGCCCAGCGAGCAGACCACCATGGAGACCTTCGGCGCCCAGCCCTTCCCCAGGGTATCAGCCATCACGGACCTGGCCAACATGACGCTGCACCAGAGCCACGAGTTCAAGCTACTCAAGAACCACCTCCTCAGACAGAGAAACATCGTCGAGGAGGGCTTCACCCAGGCTAACATGCTCGTCGAGGAGATCTTGGCCGAACTGAAGTAACCGAGATGACCCGTCCCCCCCTTTTCCGCGTCGGGCTGCTCCTCACCGAGAGATGCGACGTCGCTTGCCGCCACTGCTGGTTCAGCTCATCCCCGGACAGGAAGGCAGCCATGACCCTCGAACAGGCGAAGAAGTTCATCGACGAGGCCGCGGCCAACGGCGCCCGCTGGGTGAGCTTCACCGGCGGCGAGCCCTTCTTGGTCTACGGCCTACTCCTGGGCCTCACCGCTTACGCTTCCAACACGGGCCTCCTCAGCGAGGCGGTGACCAACTGCAACTGGGCGACCAGCAGAGAAAAAGCCCTCCAACGGCTGTCACCCCTCAAAGAGGCCGGGCTGAACACCCTGAACATGAGCGTAGACGACTTCCACCAAGAGACCATACCCCTCACACGGGTGAAAAACTGCTTCGAAGCAGCCAAACGACTCGAACTGAAACCCGTGCTCATGATAACCGTCAAAAAGAAAAGCGATATCACCGCCCACAGGATCACCGCCCTCCTAGAGGACCCCAACATCCAGGTCCTCGGCGCCGAGAAGCTGCCGAACCCCAGCGCCCTCGCCATGGAGACCCACTTCACCCCCGTCGGCCGCGGTGAAAAAACACCCCGAAACCAGTTAAAACTCACACACGTCGAGACCGAGCCCTGCAGAAGCATGCTCACCGACATCGGCGTCTGGCCCAGCGGCGACATCATGCCCTGCTGCGGCCCCCTCGCCGCCCAAAACGACGCAGCCATCGGGAACCTAGAGGAAGAAAGACTAAGCGAGATACTGGAGAAGGCGTGGAACAGCCCCCGGCTACGCGAGATCCACGAGAAAGGCCCCCCTCAGCTAGACGGCTCATACGTTTGCCTCTGTCACATGTGCGTCGAAGCATACAGGAAGGGGAAGGAAGGACCCTGTTAAGGGTCCCAATGGCAATACCTGTCTGGCTTGGCCCCGGTAACACCCTAGGGCTAGAAACCTGATCCATGGCTGACGGTAAAAGATCAAGTATGTAGCCGAGACCTACACACTAGAACGACTCAAGCCTCCGCCTCAGGAACCCCACCTTCCCCACGTAGGTGCCGTCTAAGGTGTAGACATCGAAGTCATCCATGTCAACGGCGTCGGTCCTGAATAGGGGCCCCAGGAGGCTCTTAGGTGACTCCATGTTCACCGGCAGCCCCCCCAGGAGGTCGTTGAACATGGGCATTACGATGATCTCGGGGCTGCCCGGCTCCACGAGGTAGTTCTCCCTGAACGCCTCAAGCGGGTCCCCCTCGGTCTTCAAGTTGTCCTGCTCCAGGAACGCCGTGGCGAGGCTCTCCGGGTAGCATCTGCCCCTCACCCACGCCCTCTCGGTCACCCTTATGCCGAGGGGCGTGTTCAGCATCACCGTGGGGTGGTTGTGTGCCATCACCACGCAGTCCACGGCCATGATCTCCGGCGGAGGCCAGGCGTGGCCGTGGAGGCAAGCCACCTGGAACTCGTCGCCTATTATGACGCCTTTCGAGGAGTGGAGGGTCACCCCGTCCGGGAGGTACCTCTGTATGTTGGCGTCGTGGTTGCCCCTGGTAACGTCTACGCGGTCCACCGCTTCGAGGAGTGCATCGAAGAACCGGGGTATCTCTCGCTTCTCCTGGAAGCTGGTGGCGGGGACGCCGTGCTTTACGTCGCCCACGAGTATCAGCCTGTCGGGCCGGTGCTCCTCGAGGAGAGCCAACAGCTCATCGAGCATCCTAGTCCACTGGTAGGGTATGTTGATGCCCTGCTTGGCCAGGTCGTACTCCATGCCCAGGTGCAGGTCCGCCGCCAGCAACACACGCTCCCCTGACTCGACAATCAACGCGGGGTGGGGCGTCAGCAGGCGGATCATACTCTGATCACCATGCGCAGCGGGGTTTAAAGGGTTCACCCGCCGCGGGGACTATACAATTAAGAGCAGTGAGCCCCAGTTCAATGTGATGTCGGCGCCGTTGAAGGAGCACCTGGTGCTGGAGCAGGTGCTGGGCGAGGTGAGGACCCGCAGGGAGCTCTCCCGGTTCAACTGGAAGCGGCTCATGGACTCCTTCGGCGACAGGTTCACCCGGGCTTGGGGGATGGTGACCGAGAACCGCGTCAAGCGGTACGTCTTCAGGCCCAGCGGCAGGGAGATCTGGATAGCCGTGGGCAACAACGCGGAGTACATGATCTACCCCCACGCCGGTTACTGCAGCTGCAGCGACTTCTACTTCAGGGTCCTCGACCAGGAGGTGGCTGTCTGCTACCACGTGCTCGCCCAGAGGCTGGCGGAGGCGCTGCGCCACTACGACACGGTAGACGAGGAAGACGAGGCGTACCACACGCTCATGGGCATCTGGAAGAGGTACGCCGTGGAGGACAGCAGCTAAACCTTTAAACACAGACGGTTTCTAGTGTTGCTGATGACCATAGAGGTACTGTTCGACTTCGTGCAGAAGCTCGTCTTCATGCTGGGCGTCGCCGCGCTGGCGCTGGCCTTCATGTACATGTACACCGCCGAGGCCGGTAAAGGCGTCGAGTAATATCCTTATACGTGTCACCCCACATTCCATTCTGAACCATGTCCATAGACGACATCATTAAACGCATACTCAGGCTCAAGCCCAACCTCACCGATGACGCCGTCAGACGGCTGATAGACGAGGAGCGCGCCAAGGCGGCGGGGCTCCTCACGGAGGAGGCAGCCGCTCACCTGGTGGCGAGCAACCTGGGCATCAACGGCGCCGGGGAGAAGATCGAGGCCAAGCTCAAGATAGGAGACCTTACGGCCGGGCTCAGCGACGTGAGCCTCACGGGCCGCGTCATCCACGTCTTCCCGAGCCACACCTTCGACCGCGACAACCAGCGCAAAGGCAAGGTGCTTAGGCTCATCATGGGCGACAAGACCGGCTCCGTCACCGTGGTGTTCTGGGACGACAAGGCGGACCACGTGGAGGCGAGCAAGCTGGCGCCGGGCAAGATCATCCGCATACTCCACGGCTACAGCCGGGAGCGCCGGGGCGACATAGAGGTGAACATGGGAAACAGGGGCCAGATGTTCATGGAGCCCATGGACGCCGTGGACAAAGACTTTCCATCTGTGGACTCGTTCTTCGTGACCCCCGCAGGGGTCTTCAAGGAGGGCACAGTCCACATCCAGGGCGTAGTCGTGGACAGCTTCCCCGTGAGCACCTTCGTGAGGCAGGACGGCAGCGAGGGACGGGTGAGCCGGCTCGTCATAGAGGAAGGCGGCGCCAGGATGAACCTGGTGCTCTGGGACGACAGGGTGGACGAGTACGGCGGAATAGAGAAGGGGACCCGGGTGAGGGTGGTGGCCGGGAGCGCCCGCACCGGCAACATGGGCAGCCCCGAGGTCCACGTGGGCTGGAACACCGAGATCGTCGAGGTGGAGCACGGCGTCAAGCCAGACGAGCCCGTGCCCTTCTGGACCAAGATAGGAGACCTCCGCGAAGGCATGGGCAGCGTGAACGTCGCTGCACTGGCCACCCAGGTTAGTGAACTGAGAGAGTTCGTCAGACGCGACGGCTCAGAGGGAAAGGTCGTCTCTGTGCTGCTGGAGGACGAGACCGGCACCGTCCGGCTCAGCCTCTGGGACGGCGACGTGGACCTAGTCGACCAGATAGAGGAAGGCAGCATAATGGTGGTCGAGAACGGCTACACACGGGCCGGCTACGGCGGCATAGACCTCAACGCCGGCCGAAACGGAAGAGTCCACATCGACCCCGAGGGCCTCGACGTGGAGCTCCCCGAGATAGAACGCAAGATCACCCGCGTCATAGACCTCAGGGAGGGCCAGAGGAACGTCACGGTACGCGGCCAGCTGCTGGACGACCCCGTGCAGCGTGACATAGAGACGGTTCGAGGCCCCGCCACGGTCACCAACTTCCGCATAGACGACGGCACCGGGGAGGCGAGGGTAAGCCTATGGAGGGACCACGCCGAGGCCGCGATGGACCTGACGGCGGGCGCGGAGATAAGGCTGGAGTACATGAACGTGCGGGAGCCCTTCGACGGCTTGATCCAGGTCAGCAGCGGGGCGTTCACCAAGATGGTCGTAGAACGAGAGTAAAAAAGGGGAGGGTGGCTAACCCTTCTCGATCTTCGTCAGGCTCTTCTCGAATATCTCCAGAGCAGAGTCCAACAGATCGCTCGTCACAACTAGGGGGGGCATCCACCGTATCACGCTTACGCCGCAGTTTACTATGGCTAGGCCGTTCCTGAAGCACTCCATCATCACCTCACCTGTCTCCTTCTGGGCGTACTCCTTCGTGGCCTTGTCCTTGACGAGCTCGACGCCAACCATGAGGCCCTTGCCGCGGACGTCCCCCATCATGGGGTGCTCCTCCTTCATCTCTTCCAGCCTGTCCTTGATGTGTTTGCCCTGCTTCTGCGCGTTCTCGAGGAGGTTCTCCGATTCGATGACGTCGATCACGGCCAGCGCGGCGGCGCAGCTCACGGGGTTGCCGCCGAAGGTGCTCGCGTGGCTGCCTGGCTTCCAGTCCTGTATGTCGGCTCTGGACGCCATGACGCCGAGGGGCATCCCCGCCGCTATGCCCTTGGCCATGCAGACGATGTCGGGTACCACGTCATAGTGTTCGATGCCGAACCATTTGCCGGTCCTGCCCATGCCTGCCTGGACCTCGTCGGACGCGAAGAGTATCCCGTGTTCGTCGAGAAGCTTCTTCAGCCTCTTGAAGTAGCCGTCAGGGGGCACCACGTAACCGCCTTCTCCCTGTATAGGCTCGGCTATGAGCATGGCCACCTCGTCCGGGGGCACGTAGCGGTGGAAAAGGTACTCGTCGATGTAGTCCACGCACGCGTAGCCGCAGCTCGGGTATTCCAGGTTGAACGGGCACCTGTAGCAATACGGGTAGAATATGTGCTGCACGCCCGGGATGAGCGGAGCGAACCGCGCCCGCTGGTAAGGCTTGCTTGCCGTGAGGCTGACGGCGCCTAGGGTCCTGCCGTGGAAGCTGCCAATGTAGGCTATGTAGCCTTGGCGGCCCGTGTGCCAGCGTGCCACCTTCATGGCCGCCTCGACGCTCTCGGCGCCGCTGTTACCGTAGAAGAACTTCTTCCTATGGCTGCCGGGCACCAGGTCGTGCAGCCTCTCCCCCAGGTTTACGTAGTCGTCGTAGAAGAAGTCGGTGTAGCTATAGTGGATGAACTTGTCTGCCTGGTCTTTGATGGCTTTGACCACCTTGGGGTGGCTGTGGCCGACGCTGCACACCGCCAGCCCCGCGTTCATGTCGATGAACTCGTTGCCGTCCACATCGACTACTATGCTTCCTTCGCCACGCTCTATGACGAGGGGGTACGCTCTGCCGAAGCTCGGGGATATAACCGCGGAGTCCCGTTCGACTATCTTCTTCGCCTTAGGGCCCGGCGGGGTTACCTTAATCTTTGGATAAGACATTCAGATCCCTTCTGTTGAAGGGTGGACTGTGAGCCTTAAAAAATTGACCTTTACATGGTCAACGTTATCTCTATTATGGATATCTGGGCTTCTTTCCCGTCGTCTCTCGTCAAGGTGTCGGTCCCCACCTTGATGTCCTTGACGACGGCGTCCTTGAGGAAGACCCTGCGGAGCAGCTGCACCATGTCGACGGCCTTGCTGATGTGCTTGCCCCGGGCCCTTACCAGCACGGTCTCGGAGCCGTCGTTGAACAGGGTGAGGCACGCCACCACGTAGTTCATGATGGGCTTCACTCCCATGATCACGAGGTTACGTCTCCTAGGATCAGGCATCAATTCTTCCTCCCATATCTTGATAGCCTTCAGAAGATGAGGCCAAGGGTCTGCGCGGGCTGTAACATGGATGGCGTCTAGAGAGGTACGAATACACGGGCCAGTATCACTGCCGCGATAAGTAATGACGCCGCCCCTACGACGAACTCCGGCGGTATCTTGACCCCGTTGGTCTCATCCTGGAAGAACCTCATTAGGCCCGCGCTGCTCTGAGGCATCCCAGGAGAGCTTTGATTTTTTTTCTTGCTCATCCCTTGTTCGTTTCCTCTTACTCACGAGTGCAATAATAACCTTTCCGAGCCTCAGCGCCTATCTTTTGGGCGCATGAAGTCGGTTAGGTTGAACTGAGTGTGGTCATCCTCAGGCTCCTCGCCGAAAAGGGAGTCTATCTCCTCCCGCACGAGCCTTAATCTGTCGCTGTAGTACTCCCCCAGGTTGTACGTCTCGACTATGTTCTCCGCGGAGTCGATGTACTTCTCTATGCCTCCCTTGTGGACCGTCAATAGTATGGGGCCGCCGCACCTGTCGCAGGTGCCTTTGAGCGGCGGCCGCCTGTACTTTTTGTTGCACTTGCTGCACCTGAAGGTCTGCCTGGTGAAGGCCCTGAGGTTGCCTACGATGTCCTTCATGAAGTGGCTGTTGAGTATCTTTAAGGCGACGATCTGGCTGTCCACGGCCCGCAGCTTCTCCGTTAGATCCAGCTGGCTCTCCAGCTTGTCCAGCATGGTGTGGAGCGTGTTGTACGCCCCGGCGTGGCCGCCTAGGTTGATGTCGCTGCACTCCTTGGTGTATTTGAAGCCCATGTACTGGGCCGCGGTGCCGAGTCTGCCGCCGAGGGTGTCCACCAGGGGCGCGAACTTGGAGGGAGGTGCGCCCTCCATGCACATCTTGTAGAATTCGGGTGGGTATCGGCCGATGACGTCCACGTTGTGGCTCTCCTTGTCCACCTCCGAGGGGTTAAGGTTGGGGATGACGAATAACGGTGCGTCCATGAGGCCGCCGCTCTGCTCCGGCAGGTACTTCTTGCTGAAGTTGAGCAGCGGGTCCAACGCCATTAATATTGCGTCCTCGTCCCCGTCGCAGTTCCTGCGCTTGGCGGCGTGCCAGTATGGGTGGGCGTAACAGTTACGGACCTTGCTCCACCCCATGAGGCGGCCGACGATGGCGGCGCTTGTGTGCGGGGCGAGCCCCAGCACTATGTGGCCGATGAGCTGGTCCCTGTTGTCAACTTCATAATAAGGCTCAATCTTGTAGAAGTCGCGGAGCTCGTCGTCGAGGAACTTTGTGACTTTTACGAGGTAGTCGCCGCACTCCTCCGGGAGCACGATGTCTTGGACCATGAGCTCCAGCATCTGGTCCTGCCGCGTAAGCGGCTCACCATCCACGTCTATGGTGTACCCCATCTCCCGCAGCTTCTCCGCGGGCACCCCCACCTCCCCCGGCTTGAAGTGGGTTAGGGGTATGTCCGTGAGGTCGAAGCGGAGGGTACCGTCTTTGAAGACACTGAGGTCGTACCTAGCGCGGAGGATGCCCTTGCCTAGGTGCTCGGGCATGCGGCTCTCGTTCATGAGCCGTTTGACGCACTTGATCCTGTTGGGAATGATGCCGCCGATATGTCTGCGCGCGTTCTCAAGCTCCTCCCTGAGGTCAATCTCCGTCCAGTCGTAGCCCACAGTGTCTGTGTTGCACGCGGGGCACGTGTCGCTGTCGGTGAGGGTCTTGCAGCGTGGGCACTGTTTCCTCATCACGGTGACGGCGCCACAGTTATCGCAGAGGGCGGTCCTGGCCGGGTAGCCGCACTCTGGACAGTCCAGTCTCACAAGCTGGACCCTGATCTTGTCGCCGCGCTTTGAACGCGTTATGTCCCTCTGGGGGCCGCCGGCGTTGCCCACGGGGAAGATGCAGTGAACATAGGGGCTCATCCTCCTCTCCTTCGCCTTCTCGGGCCTCCCCATGCGGGCGCCCACGTAGACGTAGGCCTTCTCCTTAACTGTGAAGCCCGCCCATTGGTTCACCTGCTGAAGCGGAGAGTCGGCCTCCGCTTCGACGTATTTCCTGTCCAGCGCTATGCAGCGTTCAAGGACGGAGTCGGCTTCTCCGAACTTGACGGCGCCATCCTCGACGGCATGGGGCACGAGGAGGGTTTCAAGGGTCTCCTTATCCTCATGCCCGAGCCTTATACCTTGTCCGCGTTGGCTCCAGCTCTCCGCGAGGGCGTTTCTGAGCCTGATCAGCCTGTCCAAGGTCGTCCTTGACCAATCGTACGTATATCTGGGGTGCAGCGGCGCGTCAATCCTGGTGAGCGAGATGGCTTCCGAGGGCGTTGGAGAGTTCCAAGGGTCGGCCACCAAATCGGTTATGACGTCAGCGGGCAGCCCAGTAAGCTCCTCCACCGCTGTGACGCCCACGGCCTCAAGTGCGTATTCGACGTCTAGGCGCCACTGCTCCTCGTCGTAGCCCGCGGGAAGCAGAGCCTGGTTGAACTGGAGGAAATCACCCGCGTTGATGAGCACGTCTCCGTTGAAGAGGATATCATCCACTTCGTCGTATATCTCCTCGGCCTTCTCCACGTTGTCCACCCTGACGACTGAGCCGTTCCTCAGCTTGACCACCGGCGGCTCGACGGTGTCCACTGGGCAGACGGCGGCGGACTTACCGGGTAGCTCGATCCTGAGCTGCAGCCCGGTGGTCATGAACCCGTTCAGCGTCACCATGGTGGCTGGGTGTACGCCGCAGGCTGCGAGACCCGTGGTGCGGGCTCTGCCGTAGCGGAGCCTGAAGCCGCCGGGGGTGTTTGGGAACGAGAAGACTGGGCGGCCGACGATTATCTCCTCCATGAAGGCGGCTGTGGGCTTCTTCTCGCCGTTTACGGCGTTCTTCTGGTTAAGCTTGTCGAGCCAGTCCCAGCCGTCTATGCCGATGCTGTCGCAGATTCCGCAGAGCTTACGGGCGCGGCCTACTATGCCGTCCACGACTACGATGAGGGCTCCCCCCCGGAGCCTGTTTGTCTCTATTCCGGGGACGTCCCTGTAGTTGCTGACCTCGTAGTGGTCGGTGGATACCCCGGTGGCCTCGACGGGCAGCATTTTAAGCGCCACCTCCAGATCCTCGTCTGTCACGTGGTACTGGAAACGCCTGACGCTCCTCTCGTAGATCCTAACCTCTTCGATGAACCTGTTCACGGCGTCCTCGCTGGGCTGATACCTTTCGAGGCCTAGCGCCTTCCGAACCACGTCCGCGATCACAAGTGTGAGCGCCTGGGCCGTGCCGCCGGCCGGCCTTATGGGCCCCGCGAAGTAGAGGCTCAGGTACTCGGTGCGGTCGGGGTTCTGCTTTATCTTTATCTCCGGGATTCCCTGGATGGGGGCGATGGTGACGCCCTCCGTCATGATGGCCAGCCCGGTCCTGATGGCCTGCTCCGCGGCCTGCTCCTTCTCCATGGACCCGTAGCGGCCGAGGGCTATCTCCTGGGCTATCTTAAAGCTCATCTCACGGCGGTCCATGCCCTCCAGCTCCCTCATCCTCTGCGTTATGCCTTTGGGTCCGATGAGCTTCTCTACGCGTTCGGCTATGTCGGTGGTGATCTCGGGCTCGGGCTCCAAGGTGGCGTCCATACCTTTCGCCCGCGCCTTTTCCGCTACCTCGTAAAGCTGTTTTAGCTTGTCCTCTAGCTCCATAAAGTACCTTTTATAGGCCGGGGGCATCTCGACTTCAATCAACTTGGGGCTACCTTTCCGGGCTGAGGATGTTGCATGATATATTGGTGGCTGGCTGTTCTTTACAGTTACCGCTCCAGCCGTATAAGAGATGTGAATACTTGGGGTCTCTAGGCTCTTATCGCTGACACTATTTCTTTGATCTTTTCTCCTACCAGGCTCTCCTCTTCGACCATGTTGCCTGTCACTATCGCGTCCGCTCCCGCGTTTTTTGCCGCCAAAGCCGCCTCGGGGGTCCTGATACCGCCGCCCGTGACTATGGGGATGCTCACATGCTTCTTCACGGATGTTATCATGGATGTCGGGATGGGTTCACGGGCCCCTGATCCTGCTTCAAGGTACACGAACCTCATTCCCAGTGTCTCCGCGGCTAGGCTGTAGCCAACGGCGAGCTTGGGGTGCCTGTAGCTTATGGGTCTAGCGTGGCCCACGTAGCCGGCGACGCAGCCCTCGCCGCATATTATGTAGCCCATGGGTATCGCCTCCAGCTTGTACCGCTTTATCAGAGGCGCCGAGAGCATCTGGGCTTCCATGATGTAGTATGGGTTGTGGCTGTTCAGGAGGCTCATGAACCATATGGCGTCGGCGTGCCTGCTCACTCCGATAGGGCCGTTGGGGAAAAGGATGACCGGCACATTAACCTCTTTCTTTATCCTCTGGACGGCGGCGTCCAGGTCCTGTGACGAGGCCAGGGTCGAGCCGCCTATCATTATGGCTGCGGTCCCGCCCCCTTCGGCCTCCTTGGCTATCTGCGCGCAGTCATACCCGGATGACTTATCTGGGTCTAATAGGGTGAAGTGGATGCAGCCCTCCTCAGACATCTTATCCTTGAGGTACCGCTCGACCTTACCGATCATGGGGTCGGGGGCTCCTCGACGCCGTAGTACTGGTCCACGAAGATGCAGTACGCGTCCACGGGGTCCGTGTTCTCAGGGATAGGCACCTGTTCCTTGAGGGAGCACTTTGAGCATACGATCCGGGCGTACCCTTCTTCCTCGTTAAGTATGACTCCGACGGTGTTCATCCCGCAGTTGGGGCAAAGGTACTGGTTTGGCAGCCTCTTCTTCACATACTTTACTACTTTCTGTCTCTTTCTGCCCATACTTCTCCCTCTTTTGCCTATGCAGTGTATTATCCTAGTCTTAAGATTAGTGGAAGCCGTCTTTTATGTTCGTTTGCTTTTACCCGCCTCACAACGGACCCGACCAGTTCCCCTGGTATTCCCAGGTCTTCGGCTATCCTCGACGCGTCTGAGCCCTTCTCCAGAGAGTATAGTACCAGGTCCAGAGTCGTGTAGTCGATGCCAAGCTCGTCCTCGTCTGTGTGTCCCGGGTAGAAGCCAGGGGAGGGAGGCTTATCTATGATGTTTTTGGGTATATTGAGGTGTCTCGCGAGCTGCCTGAGCTGAGTCTTGTATAGGTCAGCCAGCGGCATGAGATCCACACCGCCGTCCCCGTACTTTGTGAAGAAACCAGTGAGTAGCTCGGTCTTGTTGGAGGTGCCCATGACCATGCGTCTATCCCTGTTCGCAAGGTAGTAGGTCACCGTCATCCTGACCCTGGGTTTTATGTTTCCCTTCGTGACGCGGTCTGTGACGTCGTACTGGGGCAGCGTGTCGCGCATCACATGTAATATGGGCGTGATATCCACCGTGTTACACGTGACGCCGAGGCGTTCACAGTGTTGCATCACATCCATGATATCACGCTCTGGTGTGACGTCACGCTCTGGCATCGTTAACGCCGTAACCCTGTCGGCTCCAAGAGCTTTCACCGTTAGATCTAGAGTCACTGCTGAGTCTATGCCGCCGCTTACCGCTACTACGGCACCGTCGAGACCTGATTTTTTTATGCTCTGGGTGATGAAATCCTTGATCTTACACTCATTTTCTTTACAGTTTATCTCTAGGTCTTTCACTGAAACCATGTGGAAACCCTGTTTATGTTCATAGATAAAGACTTCCCCAGTTTTTTCATGCATATTTATTATAATTATTTATGATATTTACCTATGATTTTGTTATAACTATGCATTTGATCAGCGTGTTTACCTTGAAAACAGATCCCTTTAAGGCGATTTATTGGTATACAGTTTTGTCAACAACACATATATTATCTTTCTATATTAATTGATGTGAGGCGGTGTCATTGGCTTCTGAGGAATACCAAAAAATCGTTCAAAAAACTTTTCAAGACCCTATTACGGCTTTGTTATTAAAAAATAGTAATTTAACACGCATACAATTCGAAACACTTGTAATAGACATGTTAACGGACATAATGTCTGATGAAAATATTTCTTTTAAACAAAAAACCCTTTTTAGAAGAAAAAAAGTGAGTAGAGGCTCTTTTAGCCGTTCTTTATCTCAGGCTAGGCAGAACGTTATCTCAAGCATCTTTACCATCGTTCTGCTGAGTTATATTGGGGTGTTTGACGCGAGGCCCTTCGATGAGTATTTTGTTTTAGCTGAAAAACTGAAAGAGTACGTGTCCATCATAGAATCAAGTGAGTTGAAGGCTTCTAGAAAGATTCTAAAACAGATCGAGACCGAACTCATAGAGGGAATTGGCCAATTGACTGCCCCTACGAGCATAAAAGTAGTGTGATATCACACTACATCACACTGTCGAGAGCGCTGCAGACTTGCCCTAAGGCCGTTCCGCCGTCACCAGGAGGAACCTTTGTGTTGAATAAAACCGTTAAACCGGCTTCATGCAGATTATTTGCTACTGTTTTAGTGATGTAGTCATTGACGAAGACTCCGCCTGATAGCCCCACTACAGATATCCCCGTGTCTTCTGAGCTCTTTATAGCCATATCAGATACTCCGTCTGACAGATATTTCTGGCCAAAAGCGGCAATATCCTGTTTTTTATGCTTATTTAGTATATTTGACATATAATATAGGGTATTTGATGTGTTTAAAACGTATTTTCCGTCTTTTCTATAGATTTCAACTTCGTGATCGATGTTTTTCGGGTGTCCCTTGGAAGCTAGCGCCTCAAGCCTCATGGCGGGCTCTCCCTCATACGATCTATAGCAAGTTAAGCCCAGTAGGGCGGCTATGGAATCTAAAAACCTTCCAGAACTCGAAGTCTTAAGGATATCCAGATTATTTAGTTGCTTCAAGATGACTTCCAGCTCTGTTTTACCGTGGGGCAAGGCATTTTCGACGTGATTCTCTGTGATATCACGTATAGTATCACCTGTGATGGCGTTGCTCAGGCCCGCTACAAGCATCCTGTATGGGTGATGTGCACATAGATCTCCCCCGGGCATGGGCAGGTTCTCGAGGTGTCCAAGCCTCTCAAACCCACTGTAAGCTGATTTTAGTATTTCTCCGCCCCAAATTTGCCTATCTGAGCCGTATCCGGCGCCGTCCAACGCGATCCCCAGAATCTCGTCGTCCCTGGGGACGTTATTCTCGGCCATAACGGAGACTATATGTGCGTGATGGTGCTGTGACCTCACCAACGTCACACCCGTCTCACGTGATATCACTTCGGCCCTCTGTGACGTCATGTAACCCGGGTGGAGGTCACACCCCATCACATCCGGGTCACGCGTGATATTAAGCAGGTCACGCATGGTCTGGATGGCTTCCTCCTCGAACCTCAGACCCTCCAAGGTGTCCGTGTCTCCGAGATACTGCGTCATGAAGACCTTGCCGTTGGTGGCTATTGCAGCCGCATTCCTAAGCTCGGCGCCGACGGCGATCCCTATCCCCTTCTTCAAAGGCGTGTCAATGGGGTCAGGAACATAGCCTCTTGACCGCCTCGTGAAGGCGCTTTTACCTTCGATCACCCTAAGAACCGAGTCGTCGCAGCGGTTCACAATCTCCCTGTTGTGGAGCAGATAGTAGTCAGCGATCCCGCCGAGCTCGTCGAACGCGGCCCTGTTTGAGGTGGCCATCGGTAGTCCCTTCTTGTTTCCGCTGGTCATTACCAGCGCAGGCTCGCTGAGTCCGTTGAACAGCATCGTCTGGATACCCGTGTAGGGGAGCATCACGCCAACTGTGTCCAGCCCGGGGGCGACGAGCTCCGAGATGACCCTGTGCCTCTTCTTCAATAGCACTATGGGTTTTCTCCACGACTGGATCACCCTCTCCTCGTCAACTTCCAGCTTGGCATAGGTTTTCACCGAGTCAAGATCCGGGGACATCAACGCGAAAGGCTGGTAGGGTCTACCCTTCCTGCGTCTGAACTCCTCTATGATGTCGTCCTTTGTGGCTGTAGAGGCGAGATGTATGCCGCCGATGCCCTTAACCGCCACGATGCTGCCCTCCAAGAGGTACCCAGCGACTTCCTTGAACGGGTCCTCGGCCTCTATAGGGTTCCCACGTGCATCGTAGAGGCTCATCTCCGGTCCGCAGACGCTGCAAGTTATGCCTTGGGCGTCGAACCGCCTGTCCATGGGGTCGTGGTAGTCCTTCCTGCAGTGCACGCACATGGGGAACTCGTGCATGTGGGTGCGTTCACGGTCGTAAGGGAGGGCCCTCACCGAGGTGAAACGGGGGCCACACCAAGCGCAGGCAGTGAAGGGGTACTCGTACCACCTGCTTCCCGGGGTAGCCATGTCCTCTAGGCATTGGGGGCATATGCCTATGTCGGGCGGGTAGATGCCCGACGCCACCCTGCCCCTGCTCTGGCTCTTGTCGATGACGAACTCCTTGAACCTGCCACGGTGCGGCCTGTACTCGTAGACCATGTCATCGATCTCTGAGACCTCGGGTGCCTCTTCTTTGATGTCGCGGAGGAACCGAGTCACCTGGCTCTTCCTTCCCTCTACGACTATCTCGACGCCGGCGTCGCCTAGGTTGATGACGTAGCCCACCAAGCCGTTCCTCACGGCCACCCGGTATATGAAGGGCCTGAAGCCCACGCCCTGCACCCTGCCTGTGATGCCTATCCTGGCCTCGATAAGTTCGCCTGAACTCAAATTGTTCAGGTTTTAGATGTATTGCACAATTTAAACTCTAAGCATGTAAACATGTACAATCTGTTAAACAATCCATTCTAGTTTGAATTGTTTACAAGATTTCGAATCGTTCACATATCCGAAACCGTAAAAAAGGGAGACCGTGAGCACAATACAGGGGAGATACTTGGAGCTAGTTTTCACCACCGTAGCCTTGTTCATGGTGATACTGGCAGCCAGCTACATATTCTACCAGCGCATCAAGATAGCTCAGACCGAGTACGAGGAGAGCAAGTCCACCGTAAGTAACATCACCATGGGGTTCACGCGCCAAGTCAAGAAGATGGAGACCGACCTAGACCGGATAGAAAGCGAAGCAAATAGCGCCAGATACATGGCCGACCAGGCACTGAAGGCTACCCAGGGCGGCAGCGACGCCGCACTCAAGGGGCTGGAGAAGGTCAAGGGCCTCTCCGAGCGCGTGGACACCATCGAGAAATCAATACAGGACATGAGGACCGACCTAACCCGGCTCTCAGCCCAGCCGCGCCCTGCTCCCGCCGCGACACGGGTGGACGCCCCCATCCCGGTCCAAGGCGAGGACGTATTCCAGCAGCTCACTGAAACAGAGATGGAGGTCCTCGAGATGATCGTGGACCTGGGAGAGGGCACCGTCCCCGAGATACGGGAGAAGATCGACAGGACCAGGGAACACACGGCCAGGCTCCTCAAGAAGCTCTACGACAGGGGGTTCATAGACAGGAACACCTCAAGCATGCCCTACAGGTACAGCATCCGCAAAGAGATAAGAGGCCTCATCTTAGAGCGGAAGGAGCAGGCCCCCATCGGCCTCTAGTTGGGTTCAAATACCCTCGACGCCATAAAGGGTCCCATGGAAGACACATCATGGGAGAAGGCTCCCAGCCTGGAGCCTGTGCCCGGAGTAAAAATAAGCATCATAGGGAACGGCCACAACGCCTCCCTCTGCTACATAGTCATCCAGCCCGGCGCCGTCGTCGACTGGCACGGCCACCCCCACGAGCAGATGGGCACCCTCGTATCGGGGAGGGGAGAGCTGAGCAGCGGCGGCAGGACGGTCAAAGCCACCCCGGGAGCAGCCTGGAGGATACCCCCAAACGAGGAGCACAGGTTCGAGACCACGGGCAAAGAGCCAGCCGTGATAATAGAAGCCTTCAGCCCGCCGAGAGTCGACTACGTGTTAGCAGCCAAGTAAACGATCCGCCTTGACACAGGAACTCCTGCCCATACTCAACAGGGTGGTAGAGAAGGGGTACCAGCTCGCCCCAGACGCGTTCACCCACCTCCAGGAACTACCCCTGGAACAGGTGAAGGCCGTCATAGACAGGGCCATACAGACAGCCGAAGGCAGCCCTGAACTCTACGTCATAGACCAGAAGTTTCTGCTAAGCCTCTCCAATGCGCCTGAGCAACAGCAGGCGTCAAGGGAAGCACGGCAACCAATGGCTGCGAGGATAGCCTCAAGACTGGAGGTTACGCCCATGGACGAGCCGTCGCCCCTGGGGGAAATGGACGGCTTCATAGACTTGTTCAACAGCAGGTTCGCCCAGTTGGAGGTGATACTCAAGAGACGCGTCGACGTCCGCGACGCCATACCCCTCAGCCAGGCGGTGAAGCTCCCCGTCAAATCCAAGTTCAAGACCATAGGCCTCGTCAGCGGGAAACGCACCCGGAGCAACAGGCTGTTCCTGGAAATAGAGTCCCCGGAGACAGCCATCACAGTCATGGTGTCAAACGCCGACGTAGTCGAAAAAGGACTGGAGGTGCTCGAAGACCAGGTGATATGCATAGACGGCCTCAAGTACAGCGAAGACCTCCTAATCGCCGAAGACATCATCTGGCCGGATGTCCCCATACACGAGTCATGCAAAGCCGACGAGCCTGTCTGCGCCGCTATCATAGGCGACGTCCACGTGGGGAGCAAGTACTTCAGGGACGACCTCTTCGACAAGTTCATCAAGTGGATGAACATGGACCTGGGGCCGAAAGCCTCTCGGGAGCTGGCGTCAAGAGTCAAATACGTGGTCATAGCCGGCGACCTAGTGGACGGCATAGGGATCTACCCTGACCAGCTGGACGAGCTCACCATCACCACCCAGACGGCCCAGTACGAGGAGGCTGCGAAGCTGCTGGCACAGCTACCGGAGCACGTGGAGATAATCATAATCCCCGGGAACCATGACGCAGTCAGGAGAAGCCTACCCCAGCCCCCAATATCTGAGAGCCACGCCCCGAGCCTACACATGGACAAGCGGGTTCATCTTCTCCCAAACCCCTCAACCGTAAGCCTCCACGGCGTGAAGATGCTGCTGGCACACGGCAAGGCACTGGACGACATACTGAGCTCGACGCCTGGCCACAACTTCCATAACCCCGTGAAGGCCGTGGAGCTGCTTCTCAGATGCAACCACGTGGCACCCATCTACGGCCAGTCCACACCCATAGCGCCCGAGAAGATCGACAGGCTGGTCATCAGGGAGATACCGGACGTCTTCGTCATGGGCCACATCCACATCTTCGAGCACAGGAAGTACAAGAACGTCACACTGGTGAGCTCAGGTAGCTTCCAAGACCAGACGCCGTTCCAGAGGAGGATGAAGATAGACCCTACGCCGGGGGTCATCTCGGTGTTCAACCTCATGAACCACCAGAACATCCCGCTGGACCTCGAAATACTGGAGTGACTCCCTTGGCTATCAGGTCGGCCACCCGTACACACTCAGGGGTTCTACCGTACACCGCCTGCTCCCTGAGCACGTCCGCGGCGAAGCCCTCGGAGCAGCCCACATTCTCGTAGTACACCGGCGGGTAGTCCCGAATAGTCAGTGAACGTATATCGCCGAGCTCCTCGTAGCGGCTCCACCTCTCCCTCCAATCAGGAAAATGTTTACGCAATGCGTCCCTGGTGGCGTCCATGTCGGGATGGTCTGCGCTGAAAACGATCACAGGCGTATCCGTCTCATTGTTTACGAGTTGAACGTCGACGACGTTGAAACCCGCGAATGTGGCTCCGCCAAGAATCAACGCATCGACCTCCCATGAAACCAAACCGTTCAACAAGGCTTCCGTGGCGTCAAGCCCATCCACCGTCAAACAGGATAGCCTGATGTCCTGCATAACAGGGCCCCTCAGCCTCGTTAAACATAGAGAAGTGTGCTGCATGGGTCTACCTAGACCCCTGCGGAAAGGCTCGAAGCTTCCGTCCTGGGCCCCTGCTACCGTATAAACGGGGCTCAATACTTGTCGAGCTTTCCTTGTATCTTGCACTTTATTAGGAATTGGGCGTAGGCCTTTCTGGGCACCTTGACGGTGCCCGACCGCACAGAAATCTTAGTGATGCTGTTCAAGGCATTCTTGTCGACGTCTTTCTCGAACACCAGGCTTCCGTTGCTCTCTATGGCGAATGGACCCATTTCCTTGGCTATTTCCTTGATATCCTCTTTTCCGAGGCTAACTTCGCCTTCATCGTCGATGGCTAAAATAAATTCTGCTCCGGAGTTAGATAGTGCGCCATCGAATCCGGCGGGGACTTCATCGGTCTCGTTGTTGATCCATTCCTCGAGGGCCTTGTTGACTACGTCTGCCACGCGTTTTCCGTCTTTCTTGGCCATGGTGAAGACCTCTGTGTAGAGCTCTGTGTCCAGGCCTCGTATTGCAACGGTTTTACGTGGCATGTTTACTGTATCACCAGTTTATTTGTTTACTTGTTTACTTGATAACAAGTATACTTATAAGCATATCGATGCTGTAAACATTTTGCCTCACGTGTGAGGCCCGGAGTTAGATTCAAGTGTCGAATACGGTAGCCCTAGGTAGAACACGCTCCGCAAATAAAAAGAGATCGGCGAGAAAAACCGGTGTCAGCGAGCAAAAGTTCACCAAATATGTCGAAGTTTTCCGGAAATTACTCCTTTTAAACGAGAAGAACGACGTCGCGACCACCCTGAAGAACATCCAGGAGCTCATGAACTTCAGCGAGAAGATTTTCAGCAGCAAGGCCGTGAGCGAGACGTTCCTGTACTTCTGCCTGCACGGCGCAGCCACGGCGTGGGTGCTCCAGTGCGAGCTCAACATGCCCGAGGCCACCGTCTACCGCGCCCTGAAACGGCTCAGGGCGATGAAGGTGGTGGTGCCCGCGCTCAAGGTAAGCAAGGTGAAGCGAAGCAAAGGCGGCCCAAGGCCCACCGTCTGGGCCATAGAGTCCGCGACCCCCCAGGAGGTCGGGACCGCCCTCAAGTACCACTACAGGATGCTGAGCCCCAAGTTCAGGGTCGCCGAGGAGGTCGCCCAGACCATACTCGACGAGTTCCAGGAGAAGGAGGCGCCCATGGAGGTCAAGTACACAGAGATAATGATACACGTCAAGGAGCTCAAGATACCCTTCAAGAGCCCCGACATCGCGGACCTGGCGGCGCAGTACCTACACGAGCGCGGCATAAAGGTCTGGCGGTAGATCACTCTCCCCAAATATCTCCCCCATTCGCCCCCTTCCTGGGGAGGGAAGGGGGCAACAACCCTCAAGTCAGGCTGTAATACAGTATTCCTTCTCTCACAGTTTCGGCTACCTCTCCCCCGTTTCGCAGATAGACCAGGTGGGCGTAGGTCTCAGTGGCCGCCATGCGCTTGGTCCAGAAGCTCATCTCGGGCCACGGTCGGCTCTCCCAGTGGACCCTGCTTCCAACGTCGTAGATGGTCCGGGGGCCGCTCCGGAGAGTATCCTTCATCTCCCGGAGCCTGTTTCTGTGGTGTTCTTTGAGCTGCTCTACGCGGTCGGCCAGGTTGCTGAACTCCCACTCGTGGGCCGGGTAAACCATGTCAACGTCCAGGTTCTTGACCTTGTCCAGGCTCTTCAGGTAGTCGCCCAGCGGATCTCTGTCCTCGTAGCTGTGTAGGGCGACGTGGCTTGTTATCTTGGGGAGCACGTGGTCGCCGCTGAAGAGCAGTCTGTCGGCTGGGTCATGGACTACGATGTGCTCGTGGGCGTGTCCCGGCGTCCAGATCACAGTCATCTCCTTGCCGTTGAGTTCCACGGTCTCGCCGTCACGCAGCGTCCTGTCGATCCTGAGGGGCTCGGGGAAGTCTCTGAACGCCAATCTGTAGCGCTGGAGGTACTGGAGGTACTCCTCGCCGCCGAAGAGCCTGGTCTCCTCGACGGTGAGCTCGAAGAAGTTCTCCTGCTGCCTCCTCACGGCCTCCTGTTTCTCGGCGGCCGCCTGGCTCGCCACTATCTCTGCTCCATATTCCTGCAGTGTTCCAGCTAGGCCGATATGGTCGTTGTGGAGGTGTGTCAATATTACCTTCTCCATGTCTGGGGGCCTCAAGCTGTACCTTTTGAGTTCACTCGTGAGCCCTTGGTAGGCGCTGTCCGTCGGGACCCCCGTGTCTAGAAGGGCCTTGGACTCGGTGAAGAGGTAGCTGTAAGTCTTCCCCAGCGGGTTCCTCTCCATGGGCACCGTGAGCCGGTATATACCTTCAGCGACCTTCAAAGGGTTTCAGCCTATGGAAAGCCACGCTCACCTTTAAACCCAGCCCTCGAGCTTGGAAACATAGGTTTAGGATTAAAATTAGG
>Ga0315532_1000870_pt1 | contig 23886 bp, 12 predicted proteins | sample SalMarWE160370MG_FD_203082 | JGI IMG/M metagenome (GOLD analysis project Ga0315532, IMG submission 203082) | Salt marsh sediment microbial communities from the Plum Island Ecosystem LTER, Massachusetts, United States - Salt Marsh Sediment WE1603-70 ...
AAAATGAAGCCATTGAAATAACCGGTTCTCTTGTTGATTCATACAGAAATCTGGGCGGGTTTACCATGATAAAAACCGGCCGCGCTAAAATAGATACAAAAGAGAAAATGGCTCTTTCAAGAGAGACTTGCAAAAACCTGGGTCTGGATGCCCTTGTCATTGTCGGTGGTGATGATTCAAATACCAATGCGGCATTTTTGGCACAGGAATTAATCCAAGACCGTATCCAGGTCATCGGGGTTCCCAAGACCATTGACGGCGATATACAGGTAAGAGACGCGGAAGGGAAAGTTTTGTGCTCCATGTCCTTTGGTTTTCATACGGCTGCCAGGGCCTTTGCCAACGCTATCTCCAATTTGTGCACAGACAGCAGTTCCGATGTAAAATACTGGCATGTCTGCAAGGTCATGGGAAGAGTCGCCAGCCATCTGGCACTTGAGGTTGCTTTGCAGACCCATGTCAATATGACCCTTATCGGTGAGGATCTATCCGATTACATCGATAATGAAAGAATCCAAAAAGCTGAAAAACAAGGGACCGTGGATTATCATGCCTATGGAATGACGTTAAGACACCTTTCCCGTGTAATTTGTGACGGCATTGTCAGGAGAGCTGCTGTGGGAAAAAACTACGGCGTGATTGTAATACCGGAAGGCGTTTTGGAATTTATCAATGAAATACAAATTTTTATCCTAAAGCTGAACACAATCATTGCGGAATATAATCAAACCCATGACACGAATTTTCACGCAGATTTTCCGGTTCTTGAAGATAAGCTGGAATACCTGAGGCGTATGGCCAGGTTCGAAAGGGAAGGTGCTTCTTTTTCCATATGGAATACACGGGATGATGAGCTGTTCAATGATATTCCTGATTTTTTTCAGGAGGGCCTTCTCATGGAAAGAGACAGTCACGGGAATTTCCAGTTTTCGCAGGTTAAGACAGAAAAAGTTCTTATGGATCTGGTCAAAGATTACCTCAACATTTTAAAGGAGAATGGAACTTACAAGATCGGAATAGAAAAATCGTATTACCGGAAGACGCTTGAAAAAGAAGGTCTTGATCCGAATTACTTCGGGCCTATTCTTTTCAAAAACTATGATGATTCCGAGTTTTTCTTGATTAAAGCGTCCATTATATCCGCCAAAACCCTTAGACAGGCCCTGGAAAAGGAAGGTGTTATTTCAAAAGATGAAAAGATTCCTGCTCCTGTTGAAAAGATTTTTCAGAAATCGGTGCCGAAATTCAAAACACAGATTCATTTTTACGGTTATGACGGCAGGGGAAACGACCCCACCCGATTTGACTGCAATTATACGTATAACCTTGGACTAACGGTTTTTAGCCTTATCGCCAACGGTTCTACGGGACAAATGGCAGCCATAATGAATTTGGAAAAGGATTTTTCAAAATGGGAACCCATTGGGATTCCCATTGCCCCGCTCATGCACCTTGAAGAGAGGAAAGGAAAATTGGCTCTTGTCCTGGAAAAAAGTTTGGTTGATGTTAATTCCGCTTCTTTTAGAGTGGTAAAGGCATTTAGAGAGAAATGGCTTGCGGCGGTGCCGGGTGAAGATAGCTACAGAAGGCCGGGTCCCATAAGATTTACCGGAAAAAGTGAAGAAGACAGGCCCATCACACTGGTATTGAATGCACTGGATGGTTCCGGTTTATAAGTTCAACAAAGGAAGACGCCATGAAAATTAATTCATTAATGATTTTTGATCCCATCACCATAACGGAAAACGCCTCTATCCAGGAGGCAATCGAGCTTATGAAAGTTAATTCTATCCGGCATCTTCCTGTGGTTGAAACGGGTAACAGACTAAAGGGTTTTGTTACTCTTGCGGATTTGAAACAGGGCTTTCTCCCCTCCATGCTGGGAGATGTATCTCTTGCGGATTTGATCATAAGGAATCCTATTGTGGTTCGGCCCGATGATGACGTGGAGAGTGCGGCGCGACTCATTTATAAGCACAAAATCGGTGGGATGCCGGTTGTAAAAAACGACAAACTTGTCGGAATAATTACCGAGACGGACATCCTCCGGGCTTTTATTGACATGATGGGCCTGCTTACCGCCAGTTCCCGTATTGACCTGGTTGTTGGTGATGAACCGGGTGCATTCAGAAACGTTTCACAGATTATAAACGATAATGGCGGGGATATTATAAACGTTGGGATTACCGCACAAGAAATCAGTAAACGGGTATATTATTTTCGGCTTTCGGCCTGCAATACAACTGTTATCAAAAAAGCCCTGGAAAAGGAAGGCTACAAGGTTCTGGATGCCATGGATTAGTCCCCAGGCGGACCTGATCCGCCCGGCTCCATGATTTATTGAGATGTTACGTCGAAGCGAATTAACTTACAGATCCGCTTTTGAAAGTACTTGTTTTTCTTTTCTACGGATTTCATTTGCCAGATGCGTTATCTGTTTTGACACCTCATAAACAAACGAACGATCTTTTATCGAGCTTAAATTTATTTTAACATTATATAATGCAGACAGAGCCGCCGATCTTGCCGTCACGGCCGCAACCACTCCATCCGTAACAGCATTTTTGTACCCTTTTGTTACGGTTTCCCCTGCCAGATCAATGAGTTTAGAAGCATCCTTAGCCACACTCAAAGGGACGAGTGCCGCATGTTTTAGTCCATTTTCAATGGCCTCTTTTCTGCATTTTATTTCTTCTTCCGTGCGCCTGGGCAAGTTAAAGGCATCGATAACCCGTTTATAGGCATCCGAATCTTTATCGATATCTTGAATCAGTTTGTTTCTGTAAAGGGAAGCTTGTTTTGAAATTGCTTTCATTTCCTCTTCTACTTCAGCATAGGCTTGCTTCCCTATGGTTAAATTTGCCACCATTTCCACGAGACTTGACGCCGCAACGGCACTTAACGCAGCAATACTGCCTCCGCCTGGAACAGGATCGTCCGACGCAGTCTTTTCAAAGAATCTTTTTATGGCTAAGTCGGATAGCATAATCATACATACTGTTTTATTTGGTATGTTCTAAATTTTTTTCGCAACCGCTTTTTCCCGTTACCTTATCAAATATCAAGTTTCCTTTTTTAATTACTTTTTCAACGGTACTAACGCCGATATGATACGGAATGAATTTATATGACGGATACTCAAGAATAATCATATCGCCGATCTTTCCGATGTCCAGGCTTCCGGTTGTATCCGCCAGGTCGAGCGCTGCTGCACCGTTTATGGTTAATGCCGTAATGGCCTCTTCGATGCTGATGTTCATATAGAGTGTGGCTAATGCAAAAATCAAGGGGATTGATTCCGAAAAGCAGCTTCCGGGATTTAGGTCCGTTGCAAGGGCTACCGCACAATTCATATCAATCATGTATCGCCCTCTTGCGTATGGTTCCTTTAAGGAGAATGCCGTCCCCGGAAGCAATGTAGCGACAACGCCTGATTCGGCAATATCCATGATCCCTTTATCAGAAGCGTGAAGAAGATGATCCGCCGAAACCGCACCGATCTCCGCCGCCAATTCCGCTCCGCCCAAGGGCACCATTTCGTCTGCATGAATTTTTATTTTTAATCCGTTTTCTTTTGCCTTTAGTAACAGTCGCCGGGACTGCCGCACTGAAAAGACATTCTTTTCACAAAAAATATCACAAAATTCTGCAAGATTTCGATCCGTGACGTCGGGCATTACCTGTTCGATGATATAGTCGATGTAGGCATCTTCTCTTCCGGTATACTCTTGAGGCACTGCATGGGCGCCCATAAATGTTGCAACGATGTCAACAGGATGACGGTTGTTTAATTCCTTCATGGTTTCCAGCTGCTTTATTTCCGTGCCGTGGTCTAACCCATAGCCGCTTTTTCCTTCAACCGTTGTTACGCCGAATGACACCATAGAATCCAATCGCTTTCGTCCGGTTTCAATCAATTCTTCTTTTGTGGCCGCTCTCGTTTCCCTAACCGTATTAAAAATTCCCCCGCCTTTTTTCATGATATCCATGTAACTGTCACCGCGAAGTCTCCAAGAAAACTCTTCATCCCTGTAACCGGCGAAAACAAAATGTGTATGAGAATCAACAAACCCCGGCAAAACCGCCTTGCCCTGGGCATCTATGATCTCAAACCCTCTCGCATAAAAATCAGCGTTATGGGAAACGGCTAAAACATCTTTTGTTTTTCCTACTGCCTTGATAATACCTTCTTCAATAACCACCGTGCCGTCTTCAATAATATGCAGATCTGACATCTCTTTTCCCTGCTTGGCGTTAAACGAACTGCAGGTAACCAGCTGCGAAGCGTTCTTGATAACTAAATTTCCGCTCATGGGTTTTTTCTCCTAAGATGTCTTTACAAAACCGGATGTTTTATAAAGGGATCACTCCATGATTCTTCTCTCCAACACTTGCGCCATGGAAAAATTTTCCATGCCCAGATAATAGACGGCGGTATCTATTAATGCTTCCATGGGCACGAGACCGACAATTTCACTGCCGGCAACGGTTACGCCGTATGTTGCGGCTTCCATTTTAATGAGTTCAAATGACCGGTAAAGGGCTGTTTTGGTATAATCCGTCATATTCATTGACACCTGGACCATATTTCTTTCTTTTAATGCGACGCCCATGGCTTTACAATATCGCAACCCCCCGCTCATGTGCCGGACTTTTTTAGCGATATCATTGGCGATTGCAAGGCGGTCTGTACGTAAATTTACGTTAAAGGCAACCAACGGCATTCTGGCGCCGACAGCGGTTACACCGGCAGTGGGATGGATTTTAGCGGGCCCGAAATCAGGCGTCCATTCCGGTTGTTTGATTTTATCCGCCATTGCTTCAAACTGGCCTTTTCTGATATCCGAAAGGTTTCGTCTTTCCGGGCGGCTGGCGGATTCCTCGTATAAAAATACAGGCAGATTATATTTTTCAGAGATTTCTTTGGCAACTTTTCTTGAAATATCTACTGCTTCTTTCATAGAGACTTTTTTAACCGGGATAAATGGAACCACATCCACTGCCCCCATTCTGGGATGCTGCCCTTTATGCGTTCTCATATCAATCCCCTCGATGGCTGAGCCCAGGGCCTCCATCAGGGCGGTTTTTAAAGGGCCGGGCTCTCCGACAACGGTTACCACCGTCCGGTTATGATCTGAATCGCTCTGATAATCCAGAAGCCTGACCCCTTGTTTTCCCCGAAAAGAATTGACAATGGTTTCTATTTTTTCCAGATCTTTGCCTTCACTAAAATTCGGTACGCATTGGATGATTTGTTTCATGCCTGACATAGTGTTGTTCCTCTTTATTTAAGGGTCGGGGTGTTTTTCTTATAACGCCTTGAAAATAGCGTAATGAATGATCAGCAGCGAAATCATACACTGTTCGAGTTTGTATGATGTAGTCGCTGATTATTCATGGAGCTATTCAATCGAAAAAACTCCTCGACCCCTCAAATACTTTGGCGACCACATCCTCTATTAGATTTTCATCCGGTATAAACGGAAGCGTAATATGATCGGTTCCTTTTCTGGTTTTATTAAATGTTATGCTTGTTTCAATAGAATTTTCATTTCTTGCCCATGCGCGTCTGGCAACACCTCCCATAACATCCCATGGTATGGCGCTTCGAATGATGGTGTTGACGCGATCACTCCCGTCGAGGACAAGCCCGAACCCTCCGTTTACGGCATTGCCGATTCCCACGCCGCCGCCGTTGTGCAGGGCAACCAGACTCATACCTCTGGCGGCATTCCCGGCAAAACAATGGGTTGCCATTTCTGCCATGATGTTACTGCCGTCTTTTATGTTTGATGTTTCCCGGAACGGTGAATCGGTCCCGCCGGTATCATGATGATCTCTTCCCAGCATGACCGGCCCGATTTCTCCATTTGTGATCATCTCGTTGAATTTCAGTGCGATATTCATTCTACCCATGGCATCCTGATATAATATTCTGGCCTGGGTTCCCACGACAAGGTCGTTTTTATCCGCATCTTTTATCCATATGTAATTATCTCTATCCTGGTATCTTCTATTTGGATCGATAATTTCCATTGCAGCGGCATCCGTTTTCAGCAGGTCCTGTCTTTTTCCACTGAGACAAACCCACCGGAACGGACCGTACCCATAATCAAACAGCAGCGGTCCCATGATATCTTCAACATAGGATGGGAAATTGAATCCGTCTATGGGGTCTTTGCCATTTTTACAGATTTCTGTAACACCGGCATCATATACCGCCTTTAAAAAACTGTTTCCATAGTCAAAAAAATAAACCCCTCTATCCACAAGCGTTTTGATAAGTTCATAATGGTGACGTAAGGACGTGTTCACATATTCTTTGAAGGTTTCGGGATCTTTCTTAAGAAGTTCGGTACGCTGCTCAAATGTTAAGCCCTGAGGGCAATACCCGCCGTCATAAGCTGCATGGCAGGAGGTCTGGTCTGATAACAGATGAATTTTCATTTGATATTTTACGGCGTATTCAAGCAGGTCCACGATATTTCCATAAAATGCAATGGCCATACCCTGCTTTTTATCCTGGTATTTTTTTGCCAATTCAAATGCGTTGCCGGGATCATGGACAATTTCGCGGACCCATTGTTGGTCGTGCCGGGTCTGAATTCTTGAATAATCGACTTCGGCAATGATTCCCACGCTGTTTGCAATCTCTACGGCTTTACCCTGCGCGCCGCTCATGCCTCCCAAGCCTGACGATACAAAAAGACAGCCGGCCAAATCATGCTCCGGAGGTATTTCAAGCTGTCGTCGCCCTGCATTTAAAAGTGTATTGTAAGTTCCGTGAACGATACCCTGGGGACCGATGTACATCCATCCGCCGGCAGTCATCTGACCGTAGTTGGCCACACCGAGTGCAGCGGCCCGGTTCCAGTTTTCCTGATCATCAAAGGTGCCGACCATAAGTGCATTGGTTATGATGACTCGCGGCGCTTCCTTGGGCGACGAGAACAATCCCAGAGGATGACCCGATGCCACAACCAGTGTCTGATTCTGTGTCAAGTTTTCCAGATAGAGTTTGATGAGCCTGTACTGCATCCAGTTCTGACAGACCTGGCCGGTTTCACCGTAAGTCACCAGCTCATATGGGTAAAGGGCGATATCAAAATCCAGATTATTATCGATCATCACTTGAAATGCTTTGCCTTCAATACAGTTTCCTTTATAGTCATAGATTGGCCGTCCGAAGATTTTTTGTTCCGGTCTGAAGCGATACCCATAAATTCTTCCCATGTTTAAAAGTTCATCTAAAAATTCAGGCGCCAATTTTTTATGCCATTTTTCAGGTATATATCGTAAAGCGTTTTTTAAGGCGAGCTTGGTTTCTTTTTGGGTCAGTGTAAAACTCCTTTTGGGCGCCCTTCGAATCCCCTCAACAAATTCAGGGAGTTGAGGCAATTCTTTAAGAGTGTCTTCAAGTTTGATGGTCATTGCTTTTGAAATGTTACGATTGCGAATCATTTCAGATCTCCCTTTTTATTTGAAAAAATCATTATCCTAAAATATATTACCGTTCACATCTATAGACAACCATAAAAAGGGGGAAGGGTGTATTATGACAGAAATCTATATGGGCATGGATGACATGACCCTTGAAGATTTGGTGAACATTTCAAGACAGGGGGCAACCGTCCAATTAACCAAAGGATCTCAAAATCGGATAAAGAAAACCCGTGAATTGATTGAAAAATGGATTCAGGAGGGGAAAACGATTTACGGGGTTACGACCGGTTTCGGGGCGCTGAGCGATGTGCCCATCTCCAGAAAAGACACGCGGCAACTTCAAGAAAACATCCTCATGAGTCATGCAGCGGGAGTGGGGGGCATGCTCGACCCGGAGACCGTTCGGGCGGTTATGGCGCTTCGCATCAAGGACCTGGCAAGAGGGCATTCCGGCATCCGTCTGGAAACCGTTCATCATCTGATAAATATTCTTAACCAGGGGGTCTGTCCCGTTGTACCGGAAAAGGGCTCTGTGGGCGCCAGTGGCGATCTGGCTCCCCTGGCCCATCTTTCATTGGTTTTGATCGGTCAGGGAGAAGCTTTTTACAACGGCCGGCGAATATCCGGATTAGAAGCCTTAAAACATTGTGGTATAAAACCCCTGCAATTGGAAGCGGCGGAAGGACTTGCATTGATCAACGGCACGCAGGTAATGACGGCCATTGGCGCACTTTCGGTCTATGATGCTTTGGAACTTTCCAAATTAACCGATATTGCGGCAGCCATAAGCCTCGAAGTCCTCATGGGGAGCCGGATGGAATTTGATCCGAGAATTCATCAGGTTCGACCGCATCCGGGACAGGCCGCCGCCGCCGACAACATGTATCGGATCACCCAGAACAGCGACATCGTTACCTCTCACAAGGACTGTTGCCGTATTCAGGACGCCTATACCTTAAGGTGTTCCCCTCAGGTCCACGGCGCCGGCAAGGATGCCGTCGCTTACGTTAAAAAAGTGGTGGAAACAGAGATGAACGCGTCAACAAATAACCCTCTGATTTTTTCGGACTCTCAGGAATTTCTGTTGGGGGGGAATTTTCATGGTCAGCCGATCGCTCTTGCCATGGATTTTCTTTGTATGGCGGTTTCGGAATTTGCAAACATTTCAGAACGTCGTATCGAGCGGCTGGTCAACCCCAAACTGAGCGGACTTCCGGCATTTCTGGTGAGTGACGGCGGCCTTAATTCAGGATTCATGATTGCACAGTACACTGCCGCATCCCTTGTTTCCGAAAACAAAGTTCTAAGTCATCCCGCTTGTGTAGATTCTATTCCCACTTCGGCCAACAGGGAAGATCATGTGTCCATGGGAACCATTTCCTCCCGAAAATGCAGGGAAGTCGTAAAAAATACGGAAGATGTCATTGCTATTGAACTGCTGTGCGGCGCTCAGGCATTGGATCTTTTCACCAATGTTAAACCCGGTGAAGGCACCCTGGCGGCTTATAACGTCATCAGGAATGCCGTATCCCATCTGGACAACGACCGTATTCTGTCTACGGACATTGTTACAATCAAGCAGCTCATGCGAAGCGGAAAGATCCTAAAAGCGGTGGAAAAAAAAGTGGGAAAACTCCGGTAGCTAAATGAAAGGAGTTGATCCGGGCAGGGAATATGATGTTTTGGGTAAAACGCGGGCGAACATGATCATTGATTCATGGAAGCCGGTTGATAACTGCATAGAGGCTCTTCAGCCAGAAAATCTCCGGTTGCTTCATAGGCCCTTGCTCTGCAGCCGCCGCAAACCCTTCTGAATTCACACCCGTGACATTTTCCCTTGAGATTATCGAAATTGCGTAACGATAAAAATACATCTGAGTTATTCCAGATGTCAGCGAAGGTTGTTTTGGTAATATCGCCGCAATTAACCTGGAGAAATCCGCAGGGCTGAACAATGCCCCGGTACGAAATAAAACAGAAGCCGGTACCTCCCAGGCATCCTCGGGTGACGGCATCCATCCCGTGTGTTTTGAAGGTAACCGACTTTCCCTCTTGTTTTGCTCTTTGCCTGAGGATGCGGTAGTAATGGGGAGCGCATGTGGCTTTGAGCTGTAAAGACGTCCTTTCCCTCTGGTCATAAAACCAGTTTAATGTGTGCTCGTACTCCTCTGCTGTTATTTCCTGGTCCACAATATATTTGCCGCGACCGGTTGGAACCAAAAGAAAGATGTGGTGAGCAACTGCCCCCAGTTTTATGGCCAGTTCCTGGATTTTGGGTATTTCACTAAGATTTGTCTTGGTAATCGTGGTGTTTATTTGGAATTCTATCCCGGCATTTTTGACCCGTCTTATTCCGCGAAGCGCACCGTCAAAGGCGCCTTCCACGCCTCTGAACCTGTCATGGCTTTCTCTGGTCGCACCGTCCAGGCTGACGCTTATCCGTTTAATGCCGGCATCAGCCATTTGCCCGGTGGTTTTTTCAGTGATGAGTGTGCCGTTTGGCGCCATGACCATTCTGAGCCCTTTGTCTGTACCGTATTTGGCGATTTCAAAGATATCCGGTCGTAACAGCGGTTCTCCGCCGGTCAAAATTACGATGGGTTCTCCCACTTCTGCGATTTGATCCAGAAGGTGAAAAGATGCCTGGGTATCTAGTTCTCCGGTGAATGGGCCATGTTCAGCGGATGCGCGGCAGTGAACACAGGCAAGGTTGCAGTTGCGCGTGGTTTCCCAGGCAACCAGGCGCAGTTCGGCGCTTTTTTTTTTGCCTTTGGGATGAGATGTTTCAGATGATGTGTTGTTAGTTTTTGTCATGGTATTTATTGATTTATAGTGAGCTAAAGTTTGAAGTGATCTAAAGTGAGCTAAAGCCCGCCCTGGTGCGACTCGGTCAAATATATTGGTATAGCTTATGAATCATTGCAAACATGGCTTTTTGAATATAGAGTATTGGTGATCGGTCTGGGCCAGGGTTAAGGAAAGCGCCACAGGCGCAACACATTTAATATTTAAATTGATAGAATGCCTACACTTTAGGCAATTTTCCGTTGAGCACTAAGTAGTTTCCAATTTATAAATGAGGGATTTTTTCGATGAGCAAGGCCGCACAAGGGTTTTCGCCCGAGGCGTACTTGAAGTACGTCGAGGGCGGAAACCCGCGGAGAACGCCGCTCATCGGAAAAATAGCCATTTATGGATAGAAACTAGGCTATGTTCTTAATTCTTGGGCAGCTTCAATAGCAAAATAGGTCAAAATCATATCGGCCCCGGCTCGCTTGATTGCCGTGAGAGACTCCATCATGACTTTTTTCCCGTCTATCCACCCCATTTTGTCAGCCGCTTTTATCATGGCATACTCACCGCTTACATTATAGGCCGCCAGAGGAAGATCTATCTCTTCGCGAATGCGACAGACAATGTCAAGATAAGGAAGGGCCGGTTTTACCATGATGATATCCGCCCCTTCTTCTATATCCAGGGTCACTTCCCGAATGGCCTCCAGGGAATTGGCAGGGTCCATCTGGTAAGTCCGGCGATCTCCGAATTTGGGGGCAGAGTCCGCGGCATCACGGAACGGTCCGTAAAATGCAGAACAGTATTTGGCGGCATATGACATGATCGGGATATTACTTAAATCGTTTTCATCAAGAATATTACGAATTTCGGCCACACGGCCGTCCATCATATCGGAGGGGGCAACCATATCCGCGCCGGCTTTTGCGTGAGACAGTGCGGTTCGTGCAAGAAGATCGAGGGTGGCATCATTGTCTATGATTTGACCGTCAACAAAACCGCAATGGCCGTGATCCGTGTACTGGCACAGACACACATCGGTTATGATATTAAGATCCGGTACCTTGTCTTTCAAGGCGCTTGTCGCTTTTTGAACAATGCCGTCTTTGGCATAAGCGCGGGTTCCAAGGGAATCTTTCTTGTCCGGTATTCCAAAAAGCATTACCGCCGGGATACCCAGATCGTGCGCTTTTTTTGATGTTTTAACAAGATTGTCTATGGATAGCTGGAAGTGTCCGGGCATGGAATCGATTGGATTTTTAACCCCTTTGCCGTCAATGGCAAAAAGGGGAAGTATCAGGTCATCTACCGAGAGTCTGGTTTCGCGAATCATCCGACGAAATGCATCGTTTTGCCGCAACCGTCTTGGCCTGTAGTCGGGGAAAAGCATAGCAGCTCCTATTATATGTAATAAATATTCATGCTATTTCTTCATCTGTTAAATAACATGCCGGATCCGGCGCCCAGATATCACCGGTTATCGCTTCGGATCGTACCCTGAAATTGCCGGCGCAGATATCCAACCATTTGCATGTGGCACATCTTCCCTTGGCGTGCTTTTTTTTCTCCTTAAGTTTTTTCATGAGCGGATCCGAGGCATCGGTCCAGATTTCAGAGAAGGGCCGATCTTTGACATTGCCGAAACTGTAGTGACGCCAGAATTGATCGGCATGCACCTCCCCATCCCAGCTGATGCAACCGATACCTATGCCGGAGCTGTTACCCTCGTTCATTTGAAGAAGTTCAAGAACCTCCCGGGCCCGCTCCGGATTTTCCTTAAGCAGTCTCAGATAAAGGTACGGCCCATCCGCGTGATTGTCCACGGTTAACACCTCTTTAATGTGGCCCATATCATGCAATTTTTTTGTAAGATCCATAATAAGATCTACAGCTTTTCGGGATTCCTGATGGGACAGATCGTCCTTTAAGAGATCTGTTCCGCGACCCGCATACACCAGATGATAAAAGCATGCTCTCGGAATATCCATCTCTTGGAGAAGCTTAAAAATTTTTGGGATTTCAGCCACATTCGATTTGTTGATTGTAAAGCGGAGCCCAACTTTTATACCCGCCTTTTTACAGTTTTCAATTCCTTCCAAAGCCGACCTGAAAGCCCCTTTGACACCTCTGAACCGGTCATTAATTTCTTCCATTCCATCAAGACTTATGCCCACATATGACAGACCGATTTTTTTAAGCGTTTGTGCTTTTTGAGGGGTTATCAGGGTCCCGTTTGTCGAGATAACCGCTCTCATGCCCTTTTTAACGGCGTAGGCGGCAAGTTCAGGAAGATCTTTTCGGATCAGAGGTTCACCTCCGGAAAACAAAATAACAGGAACCCCAAATTCTGCAAGATCATCTAACAGATTTTTGCCTTCCGTGGTTGAAAGCTCATTGTCAAAAGCAATGTTTTTTGCGTGGGCATAACAGTGAACGCATTTTAAATTGCATCGCTGGGTAATGTTCCAGACGATTACCGGCCGTTTATCGCTGGAAAACTGTAAAAGGTGGGAAGGTAATTTTGACGACATTCGCCCATAACGAAGGGCATCCGACGGCTCAACGGTTCCACAGTAAAGTTTTGATATTCCGATCATATTGATAATTGGGGTTCAGGGGTCATACGTCGGGCAACAAGCTATGGCTCAGTTCATTTTTATAGAGTTTGCTTATAAACGCCTCGGGATTCAAAAGAGCGCTTCTTGTGATAAAAAAACGGTTTTTTCCGGTTTTTTCTCGAATCAGGTTGAGACCGTGTTTAAAATCGTCTTTCAGCTGTTCATAATAATCTTCAACAGTAATATCTTTCTTTTCAAATTGTTCAATAATAAAATCGATGGCATCATCTTCCAGGACAATATTAATGTCGTTGTTTTTAAAAAAGATCAGTTCTATTTTTTTAATGTCATCATAGAATGATTTGATTTTGTTGATTACCTTTTCAATATCCATTGTATGATTGGAGTAATAAGAGGCCACAACTTCAATGCGAGAAGGGGTCAACGTAAGACCGTATTTTTCCGCCAGGTTTTTCTTATTTGAGTACAAGTACTTTATGATATAGTCTTTTTCTTCACGAGCAAGCTTTTCAAATGTTTCATGTAATTTGCTGCGGTTTGATAATATCATCATGTTTTCAAGCGATTTTTCGGGATCTTCGATCACGGAAACCGTTACCGGAAATTTTTTAACATCGCTCGATGGCAATTTTTTTTCAAACAAAAGGAGTGCTCCTTCCACGGCACTTACCAAGCCTCTGGCACCGGTGTTCTCATTGAAGGCTTTTTCAGCAAGAATACGAAGGGTCTTGTTCTCAAATTTCACGTCAATATCATATGCTGCAAAATCGAGTTTTTTACCGAGAATGATCGGGTTGCTGGGATTTTTCAAGATTTCGAAAAGATCCTCTTCGGTCAACTTCTCAAAAATAGCTCTTACCGGAAGACGGCCGACAAATTCGGTTTCAAATCCGAATTCTATCAAATCTTCGGCTTTAACCTTTTGAAGAATGTCACTATCATCCCGGTAATTTTTAATTTTTGCTCCAAAACCGATTTCGTGGTCGACAATCCGTTTTTTAACAATCCGGGCCAGATCGCCAAAAGCGCCGCTCATAATGAACAATATATTACTGGTGTTGACCGCACGTTTTTCCCGTTTGCCGGTTTTGCGAAAACGTTCGATCTCCTGAATCATCGAAATCGGATCATGTGGCACCTTTAAATCGACTTCGGTCTCTTCCATGGGTTTCAGAAGCGCGCGCTGAACCCCTGACCGTGATACATCAACACCAATAATATTCCGGTTTGACGCAATTTTATCGATTTCATCAATATAGATGATACCGTATTGAGCCAGTTCAATATCACCGTCAGCTTCTCGTACAAGATCCCGGACAAGATCTTCTACATCACCGCCCACATAACCGGTTTCGCTGAATTTGGTTGCGTCACCCTTTACAAAAGGAACTTGGATTTTTTTCGCGATCAGTTTTATAATATATGTTTTTCCAACTCCGGTCGGGCCGAACATGAGTATGTTGTTTTTGATGTGGCCGACCATATCACTCATGTCATCACAAGAGGTTTCCGCACGTTTTATGCGGTTGAAATGGGTACATATTTTTGTGGCCAGAATTGCTTTGGCATCTTCCTGTTTCACGATATACTGATCAAGATAGGAGATAAGCTCTTCGGGTTTTAAGTCGAAATTAATTTTTGTTTTTTTTAAGGCAGGCTTTTCTACCTTTTCGGAGCTGACTATATGGGGGACAACCAGCGGAGATACCATTTTAACACTGCCGCCGAATTTCTTTGCAAGAAAATCGCTGATTTCTTTTTCAATTTCTTTTGGATCTGGTATTTTTTCATCATGTTCTTTCATAATTTTAAACTATAATCACCCCTTATAAAAATGCAAGAAGGAAATTGTTTATACTTTATACCTTGAACAAAAAAAGGCAGGGCCCATCAAATGCCCTGCCTTTCCTTAATGGCCTTGAATTGCTTTTTTGTTTGATTCAAGGCTTCTTTCAGTTCGGTTGAGCCGTCACCCAAAATAAGTGTGGAGTCGTCCGAACTTTTAAAATTTTAGTGATTATATTTTATATTGTAGATATTGAAAGCAGAAATCATGCCAAAAATATCCATTAAATATTTTATATGATATTCCAAATGGTTATCTACAGTCGATAATTGCAGCAAACCAATTTTTTACTAAATTCTATCAGTTTTATTTCACATTAGGAAAGAATTTACATACATCCGGGGTATAAAAATGTGGTGAACGGTTAAAAAAAATCTTACTCCGGGATTACAGACATTTTATTGTTTTTTTTATATAATTATTGTACGAAAATCAGAAAATTTCGGTAATTGCTTATTAGAGCTTCAAAGGCTGGAATTATGAAAAAAAGAACACCCATCGCTGTCGTGGGAATGGCGTGTCTGTTTCCAGGGGCTCCGGACCTGAATACGTTCTGGCAAAACATCGTTAACAAGGTTGATGCAACGGTTGAGGCGCCCCGGGACAGATGGATCGTTGAACCTGATTTTATGTATAATTCCGATCCCATGCCGGACAAAGCTTTTTCAAAGCGATCCTGTCTTATACATGATTTTAAATTCGATCCTAAAGGAATTGATCTTGACGAGGAACTGTTAAAAGAACTGGATCCGTTGCATCAAATGGTGCTGAGTACGGGCAGGGAAGCATTATCAAGCTGTGTGCCCCCGTCGATGAATAAAGAAAATATCGGGACCGTTCTTGCTGCTATTGCATTGCCCACGGACGCTTCCTCTTCAATCACAAGAAAGATACTGGGAACATCCTTTGAAGAAAAACTTTTTGGCCATATTGCTCCGGATAAACAGATACGGCTTTCCTGGGAGGAATGCCTGGCCAGCAGGGTAACCAGCCTGCCCGGAGCCATACTTGCCGAAGGACTCGGCCTGGGCGGTGGAAGCCATACCCTGGATGCCGCCTGTGCCTCATCCCTGTATGCCGTTAAATTTGCCTGCGATGAATTATGTTCTTTTCGTGCAGACGCCATGCTGGCCGGGGGCGTCTCAAGACCGGAATCTCTTTACACTCAGGTCGGTTTCAGCCAGCTCCGGGCGTTATCCCCTTCAGGCCGTTGTGCCCCGTTTGACCAAAGTGCAGACGGTCTGGTGGTGGGAGAAGGCGTGGGCATGCTTGTTTTAAAAAGGCTGGATGACGCTTTGCGGGATCAAGACCATATTTATGCGTTAATAAAAGGGATCGGGCTTTCCAATGACATGCGGGGCAATCTTCTGGCTCCTGACAGTAAAGGCCAGGTTCGGGCCATGCGCAGCGCTTATGCCGACGCGGGCTGGTCTCCTCAAGACATTGATCTCATCGAATGCCATGGCGCCGGCACACCGGTGGGAGATGCCGTCGAACTTCAGAGCTTGAGAACGCTCTGGGGTGAGTCCGGCTGGTCAAATCAACAATGCGCCATCGGATCCGTCAAATCTATGATCGGCCATTTATTAACCGGTGCAGGCGCCGCCGGGATGATCAAAACCCTTCTGGCATTAAAAAACAAAACCTTGCCGCCATCACTCAATTTCAGTAAGCCCCTGGCTAAAAGTCCCCTTCATAACAGTCCGTTTCGAGTACAAACCCAGGCGGAACAATGGATCCGGAAGGATAAAGACACTCCCCGGCGAGCTGCTGTCAGTGCATTCGGATTCGGAGGAATAAACAGCCACCTGCTTTTTGAAGAATGGGACCCTGAAATTGAAAATTGCCGATTGAAAATCGCCGATTATCATGCTTCAACCTCCAATCATCAATCAATCATCAATCATCAATCTTCAATTAAAAAGCCCCCTGTAGCAATTATTGGCATGGCATCTGCTTTCGGCCCCTTAAAATCTCTGAAAGAGTTTCAGGAAACCATTTTCAGAGGAGAATCCATCATCACAAAAAGGCCTGAAGACCGGTGGAACGGGTGTGACACTATCGCCGAGGGCATTCTTGACGGACAGGGAGCCTGGGGGGGATACATGAATGAACTCTCTCTTAATCTCAGAGAGTTTCGAATACCTCCCAATGAAATTCCGGATATCCTTCTCCAGCATCTTTTAATGCTCAAAGTCTCCGCCGACGCCATGAAAGATGCAGGCCTTCCCCTTAGACAAGAACGAACGGACATGGGGGCCTACATCGGCATCGAATTTGACTTTGAAGCCACCGATTTTCACCTCCGCTGGCACCTGCAAAATTTAGTTCGGAAGTGGAAAAAAGCAAACCGCCCGGGATTAACTCTTGATGATGAGAAAGAAACCGGCATCTGGCTGGAATCGTTACGTGATGCATTTCGACCGCCCCTTACCCCCACCCGAACCCTGGGCGCCCTTGGCGGAGTTATCGCCAGCAGGATCGCCAGAGAATTTCGTTTCGGAGGTCCGAGCTATGTGGTATCCAATGAAGCGGCCTCCGGTCTGAAAGCTCTTGAAATCGGGGTGCGATCCCTGCAGCAAAAAGAAACCAATGCCGTTCTTGTGGGAGCGGTTGATCTTTGCGGTGATGTTCGCAGTGTCATCACATCCAATCAGATAAGACCGTTTACCCGAAGTCACAAAATAAGTCCGTTTGACCGGTCGGCGGATGGAACCCTTCCCGGCGAAGGCGCTGTGGCGCTGGTACTCAAAAGGCTTGACCGGGCAATAAGGGATGGCGACAGGATATATTCTGTTATCAAAGGAATTGGAAAAGCCGGCCGGGGGGGTGTTAAAACCCATACGCCGTCAAAAAACGCTTATATTCTCTCTCTGAAACGATGCTTTGAGGATGCCGGCATTTCACCGTCTTCCATAAGCTTTTTTGAAACTCACGGCAGCGGAAATCCTTTGGAAGACCGGGTCGAATCGGAAGCCCTTAACGAGTTTTTTGCGGGCCGCACGGCAACCTGCGCCATCGGATCCGTAAAACCGAACATCGGGCACGCCGGAGCTGCCTCCGGACTGGCGTCATTAGTTAAAACCAGCCTGTGCCTGTACCAGGAGATCATTCCCCCCTTAAATAACTTTATCAAACCCGGCCATCAATCCTGGCAAACCGGCGCATTTCATATGCCCGCTTTTCCGCAATACTGGCTCAGAGACAGAAAAGACGGTCCCCGCAGGGCATGCACCGGCGCCATGACAACAGACGGCAACTGCATGCATATAATCCTCGAAAGCGTTGAATATGAATCCGTTGAGCGGATACCTGAAAAGGTAACGAGGGAAAGAAAAAGACCCCTCGGTGCTATGGCGCCGGGCCTTTTTGTGGTTGAAGGAGACAGTAAAAATACATTGATCGAGGGTCTTGAGGCCCTTCATATTCATATCAAAGATTCATCGAGCCGACCATACCCAGCCTCTGTGTCGTCAGAAAAAGGTTTGGCAACAGATCCGGAGATCGAACGTGTGGCCCGGTCCTGGTATCTTAAAAACAGATTGGATAAAGATAAAAAATTTGCAATATCCATTGTCGCAGACAGTATTTTTGAACTGGAGAAATTTATCAGAGACGCTAAAACGACGATTTTGTCTGATAAACCCAAACGCATGAACGGTCCGGGGGGTATCCGTTATTCTCCCAATCCTTTGGGTATGACCGGTGAGGTCGCCTTTGTCTTTCCCGGGTCGGGAAACCATTATGTTGGAATGGGCAGAGGCATGGGTGTGCTGTGGCCGGAAATTCTTCGCAAAATGGATGCCGAGACCCTTCAATTAAAGCGTCAGCTTATCCCGGACTGTTATGTGCCGTGGAGAACGTCATGGGAACCGGGCTGGGAAAAAGCGGTCCATGACAACATGATTTCAAATCCGTTGCATATGATCTTCGGACAAGTGGTTCACGGCGGGGTTATGGCCAATCTTATAAGAAGTTTCGGTATAACACCCCATGCGACTATCGGATACAGCCTTGGAGAATCCGCAACACTTTTCGCTATGGGTGCATGGCCGGATCGGGACAACATGTTAAAACGGATGCTTGCTACCGACCTGTTTTCTACCGAACTTGCCGGACCCTGCAATGCTGCACGCAAAGCATGGGGAATCCCCATGGATGAAGATATAAACTGGTGCGCCGCGGTTGTAAATCGCCCGGCTGATCGCGTTCGCACGGTTATCGACAAATGGTCTTTTGCAAAACTTTTGATTGTTAATACTCCTGATCAATGTGTGATCGGCGGCAGACAAAATCATGTAAAGGCCGCTATCGAGGAACTTGGCTGTGAGGCCGTCTTTCTCGAGGGAGTGGTTACGGTTCACTGTGATGCCGCGGCTCCGGTGGCAGATGCTTACAAAGAGCTTCACATGTTTCCCACCACCCCTCCAAAAGACGTCCGGTTTTACAGCTGTGCACTTGCTCGCTCCTACACTCCCACAGATGAAAGCGCTGCAACCTCAATTCTCGATCAAGCCATTTCCGGTTTTAACTTCACAACATTGATAGAGCAGGCTTATCAAGACGGTGTCCGTATCTTCCTTGAGATGGGACCCCATGCTTCCTGCACCGGTATGATAAACCGGATCCTCGATAAAAAGCCTCACCTTGCAGTTTCTGCATGCTTTCGGGGTGAAGACGACCATCTTTCCGTGCTTAAATTTCTGGGAACTTTGATTGCGGAAAAGGTGTGGGTGGATCTTGAAAAACTATACGGGATCCATGCATACGCCCCGACTATCAGTGAAATTACAGAGCGGAAATCAGATCTTCAGATAAAGCTGATCGTGGGTGGAAAAACACCGTGTCCGTCTATGCCCGGGACAGAGGAGAGAGGACAGGTTTCAGGTGTCAGGTTTCAGGTGTCAGGGGGCAGGGATCAGGAGTCAGGGGTCCGGGGTCAGGGGTCGGAGGACAGCATCCCCGACCCAGTGAGTACTTTGCTTCACTCCGACCCGCATCCGGTGCCCGACATTGAGCACCCTGTGTCCGGCATAAAATATCAAGAGATAATGAACGCCATTGCAGAGAGCAATACAGCCACCGCCGATGCTCATAAGACCTTTCTTGATTTTTCAAATGAGTTAACCAGAGGCTTTGAAAAAACATTCGACGCACAGACACGTCTCATGGAGACCCTTATTTCAGACAATAGTTTACCGGTTGGAGAACCCGGTTTAGAAAATAGAGAACAAATAGAAAAAATAAAAGAACCGGCTAAACCGGCTTTCAGTCGTGACATGTGCATGGAGTTTGCCACCGGCTCGATTGCCCGTGTGCTGGGGCCGGAGTTTGCAGTGGTCGATACTTACAAAGTAAGGGTCAGACTGCCGGATGAACCCCTTATGCTTGTGGACAGGATCATTTCTGTGGAAGGAGAAAAAAGATCTCTGGGTTCAGGCCGGGTGGTTACGGAACATGATGTACTCCCCGACGCATGGTATTTAGACGGCGGTTATGCTCCGGTGTGTATATCGGTCGAAGCCGGGCAGGCCGACCTTTTTTTGTGCTCGTACCTGGGCATCGACCATGCGGTCAAAGGAGAAAGGAGTTACAGGCTTCTCGATGCCACCGTTAAATTCCACCGCGGACTTCCCCGACCGGGTGATATTATTCGTTATGAGATCGACATCGACCATTTTGTGCGACAAGGGGATACGTACCTTTTCTTTTTCCGGTTCGAAGGTTTTATTGGCAATAGCCGTCTGATCAGCATGCATAACGGATGTGCCGGTTTCTTTACCCATGAAGAAGTGCGAAATTCAGGGGGAATTATTTTAACCGGGGAAGATACCTGCCCCTGTTCGGGGAAAAAGCCGTCTGACTGGAGAGACCTTGTCCCTGTTTACACGGAAAGCTACACTGATGAGGCGGTAGAAGCGCTGAGACAGGGCGATCTTTCAGGGTGTTTCGGCTCTTTTTTCGATGGGATTGAACTTGCGGAATCACTCAGGTTGCCCGGCGGGAGGATGAAACTGATAAACCGGATTCTGCGGATCGATCCTGAGGGCGGGCGTTATGGGCTGGGCCTGATCCGGGCAGAAGCCGATATCAATCCGAATGACTGGTTTCTGACCTGCCACTTCATGGATGACATGGTCATGCCGGGAACCCTCATGTATGAATGCTGTGCCCATACACTCAGGGTGTTTATCCAGCGTATGGGATGGGTAACGTCAAAGCCCGGGGTTTGCTATGAACCGGTTGTCGGGGTTGAGAGCGTACTCAAATGCCGTGGGCCGGTCACTCCGGAAACCCGGCATGTTTGGTATGAAGTGGAAATAAAGGAATTCGGGTACGCCCCAGAACCGTATGTGATTGCCGACGCGCTCATGTATTCCGACGGGCAACGGATTGTGTTATTCAAAGACATGTCCATGAAGATGACAGGCATTGCCCGTGAAGAGATAGAGGCGGTATGGGAAAAGAAAGGGCTCAGGGTTCAGGGTTCGGGGTTCAGGGATCAGAGGACAGAGGACAGAGGGCAGAAGGCTGAGGATAGAGGACGGAGGGCAGAGGACAGAGGCATTCGGAAACCAGCCATTTTTGACCGTGACAAAATACTGGCATTTGCCGTTGGCAAGCCTTCTCAAGCATTCGGTGAGCCGTACAAAGTGTTTGACAAAGACAGGGTAATTGCCAGACTTCCGGGACCTCCATACTCATTTTTGGACAGGATTGTTTTGGTTGAGCCCGAAGCATGGGCTTTGAAACCGGGCGGATGGATAGAAGCCGAATATGAAGTGTCGCCTGATGAATGGTACTTTAAAGCAGACCGATCATTTTCAATGCCCTTTTGCGTATTGCTTGAAATCGCACTCCAGCCCTGTGGATGGCTGGCCGCCTATCTGGGATCTGCCCTTAAAAGTGAAAAAGATCTGAAATTCAGAAATCTTGGCGGGAATGCCGTGTTGAATCGTATGGTTTTACCGGACAAAAAAACATTATCCATGAGTGCCCGGATGACAAAGGTTTCCGAAGCCGGGGAGATGATCATCGAACATTTTGATTTTAAAGTTCAGCAGGATACTGAACTAATTTATTCGGGCGATACATACTTCGGTTTTTTCACGAAACAGGCCCTGGCCCGGCAGATCGGCATACGGGGGGCGGATCAGCAAGCCTATTGTCCCACAGCGGCTGAGCTGCAGCGAAGCCGTTCCTGCAACTTTGAAAACCAGGCCCCTCTTTGGCCGGATGATCCTGAGGTTCATCCGGCTCCTCCTCTGGCAATGCCGGCAAAAACGCTACGCATGATCGACAGGATCGTAACTTACGTTCAAAATGGAGGCCCTGAAGGGCTGGGTTTTATTCGAGGGGTAAAAGAAGTAAGACCGGATGAGTGGTTCTTCAAGGCTCATTTTTACCAGGACCCCGTATGGCCGGGTTCTTTGGGAATAGAATCGTTCCTTCAACTGGTCAAATTCATGGCCATTGACCGATGGGAGCATCTGGTTGACAGTCACAGGTTTGAGCTGATTACCGGGGAGCCGCATAACTGGTTCTACCGGGGCCAGGTGATTCCGGAAAATAAAACGGTTGAAGTTGAAGCTGTGGTAACTAAAATTATTAACACACCGGTTCCGACCCTATATGCAAACGGATTTCTGAAAGTCGACGGGCTGTATATTTATCAAATGGAAAATTTCGGTTTTCGATTGATTCCGATATAAAATCGCTTCGCGATGTTATGAAATGCCGATATGCCGCTCAAAAAAAGTGAACGGAGGAGCTCCGTTTCAATTGGAATGATGGAATAATGGAATGATGGAATAATGGGTTCTGGGAAAATGGAAAGTTGGGTTATTGTAAAATTCCTCTTGACAGAATAGTTTAAAAAACCATAAATCAAAAAGATTCCTTTTGAACCCAACATTCCACTATTCCAACATTCCACTATTCCATGTCCGAGTTAAAAATATAAGTCTAAAAACTACAATTATTTCTTATATATTGTAGAATTTACGAGACGTTACATGTTATATAAAAAGGTGTATATTGATTCATTTGGGTATGAACTGGCTCCCAACGTGGTCACATCCGATGACATTGAAAAGAGGCTTGAACCCTTATATAAAGCCCTTCATTTTCAAAAGGGACAACTGGAGGCGCTAACCGGAATCCGGGAGCGCAGATTCTGGGATCCGGGATTTCCCATGTATGAAGGCGCCATAAAAGCAGGACAAAAAGCGCTGGATTCTTCCTTGATTTTTCCTGAGGATATCGGAATGCTCATATATGGCGGTGTTTGCAGAGACAATTTAGAGCCTGCAACCGCTTGCGCCATATCCCACGGTCTTGGACTTGGACCGGAAACCCAGATTTACGATGTTTCAAATGCATGTCTGGGAATCTTAAACGGGATGATACAGGTGGCAAATGCAATAGAACTCGGCCAGATCAAGGCCGGTCTTGTGGTGTCCTGCGAGTCTGCAAGACAGATCATCGATTTTACCATTGACCGTCTCCTTGAAACCAAGGATATGGAGCATTTTAAGAGGACCGTTGCGACGTTGACCGGAGGATCAGGGGCGGTGGCCGTACTTATGACGGAAGCATCTATTTCCAATACGGGGCATCGTCTTTTTGGAGGGGTCGTAAGAAGTGCGACCAGACATTATAAACTGTGCCGATGGGGGCCGGATACCGGTGTGCCTGCCAGTGGGCTCCATGTCATGCAGACGGATTCCGTAGGCGTTCTACAGCATGGTGTGGCACTGGGTATAGAAACATACAACGCGTTTAAGAAAAAACTATCCTGGCCGGATGATAAGCCGGACAAGGTTATTTGCCATCAGGTGGGCGCTACCCATCAGAGAAATATACTCGACTCGATCGGGATCCCGGAAGAGAAGGATTTTACCACGTTCAAACACCTCGGGAACATCGGTACGGTATCCCTCCCCATCACAGCCGCCATCGCCGAGGAACGGGAGTTTCTGGTTAGAAATGATCTTGTTGGTTTTTTCGGTATCGGCAGCGGCCTGAACTGCCTGATGCTGGGAATAAAGTGGTAAAAATATGGATGTTGGGTATTTGTTGCTTAGTTTTAAATTTTGTGTGCTTTATGGCAAAAAAATCTAAACTTAAAAAAAGTGTGAAGTGATCTAAAGTGATCTAAAATGCCTAAAATTATGGAATTCTACCAATTTTATATGAATAGATGGAGCGAAGCGACACCTTAAC
>Ga0315532_1000874_pt1 | contig 23785 bp, 20 predicted proteins | sample SalMarWE160370MG_FD_203082 | JGI IMG/M metagenome (GOLD analysis project Ga0315532, IMG submission 203082) | Salt marsh sediment microbial communities from the Plum Island Ecosystem LTER, Massachusetts, United States - Salt Marsh Sediment WE1603-70 ...
GAAAACAAACAGCCGAAAGCTGCTCTGCGCGTTAATCCCGACGTCGACCCGAAGACTCACAAATATACCACGACCGGCAAAAAAGAGTCAAAATTTGGCGTTGATATTGAAAAATCAGAAAAAATTTTTGCGGATTTCGGAAAAAATAATTTGGTGCAACTTTGCGCTATTCATATACATTTAGGCTCGGCTGGACACACCGTTGAGCCTTACGTTGAAGCGATAAAAAAAGTTTTAGCTCTGATTGACCGGCTGCGAGCTGATGGTTTCACAATCGAAGCTCTGAATATCGGAGGCGGATACGGTGCTGATTACGTAACAGGTACTGCGCCGACTGCTGCTGATTATGCTGCTGCCATTGTGCCGTTATTGAAAGGTAAGAATCTCAAGGTTATTCTTGAGCCGGGTGCAAGCATCGCAGCCAACGCAGCGATTTTACTGGCGCGGGTTTTATATCTTAAAAAAGGTGGCGAGAAGAAGTTCGTCATAGTAGATGCCGGAATGAACGATTTGATTCGTCCGCCGCTATACGGCGCGTTTCATTTCATTTGGCCTGCCAAAGTAAGTGAGAAACTCACACCTGACCAGCGGGAAAAAGATTTGAAGTTGGCGGGCACAGAGGTTGTTGATGTAGTTGGGCCGATATGTGAGGGTGCGGATTTCTTTGCGCAGAATAGGGTCTTGCCGCCGGTCGAACGCGGCGACCTTATCTCTATCTTTACAGCCGGTGCTTATGGCTTTTGTATGAGCAGCAACTACAACGCTCGCTGCCGAGCCGCCGAGGTGCTCGTTGATGGCAGCAGCTTCTCGGTCATCAGAAAACGCGAAACCTACGAAGACTTGACAGCTTTGGAAAAATAAACCACGGATTACACGGATTTTCGCAGATTATAAATATTTAGCCTGCCGTTTCGCCGTAAGGTGTCCTGTGGACACGGCAGGTTCATCGTTCGTCATTGCGAGGAGCTTGCCCCTTAGGGGCGAAGCGACGAAGCAATCTCAACTCATCTCAACCAAAAATTGTAGGTTGGGGCTCGCCCCAACAGTACTTCTATATCCACCCCAAATAGTGAAAAATTGTAAGCAGCGCTGCAAGAAAACCAACGAAATAATAAATCCAATGTGGTATTCTTTTGATAAAAGTCCATATCCTTCGGCATAGAGAAGTAGTAGCCTTTTGCTCTATTTCTGCTGGCTCTTGAGCAACAGCACTTTCAAGTTCCTTAACTATATCTTCGATTTCATCAGGATAAGACCAATTAACACTCGATCTATCAGTCCATTGACCACCATTACAGCGGACAATTTTTTTTACTTTGGTAGCAACAACGCGATACTCTCTTTCTTCTAATAGTTTATCTGCTGATTCATAAATGCTGCCAGATTTGTTGTTAAGAAACTCAATGGTTTCTGGTTTTTGAGTTAGCCAACTATAGCCGCCCTCTGGCCAAATATCACCCAGCATATTTATATAATCCTCCAGGCCGGTATTGTTTATCTTCCAATCATAAGTTTCCTGGTCATTCCATAAATGGAATTTGTGTTGATTTATACCAAAGGAAATACGTAGTCTGCATTCTAAGTTATTTGGCAGTTCTTTATCTTTCGGTTTGAACTTATCAGGTATGTTACTTGCCCGACAAGACCCAAATACAACTTCACCCCGGATAAAATCAGCACGGAAGTCTCTCAAATCCGAACATAATACTTGAATACGACTTGATATTTCTTTTTTTTGCATGTTGTTTTTCATTTGCTCTTTTTTGTATTTATCTACGTTCGTTATTTCCAAACCAATTGCATTTAAATAAATCCCCAAAATTTATAGATTCATAGACCAATAAAAATACTTTTATTTATTTTATCGGCAATTGAGATGCTATAAATAACGAACTTTTTGCTCTACTTAGGTCTGTTTTTGGCCGATAAATGGAATTGTTTCTTTCTGGAGGGATCCATCAATCGAGAACACAAATAAAACTAAGAGTCTGGATATAGCATGTATCATAAGGGGCATAGAATGAGCAAAGAACTCTCGCAAAAAAGCAAAAACCGAATTTTAACTTTAGGATGGATTTTTATCGTCTTACAAGTTATGGCTTTTGCAGGAATGGCAATTGATAAGCAGGAGCGTGACCCATCAATTGAGGCGTTCCTACAAAAACCGACCACAATGGCAATAGCGGGAACACTCGGTCACCTTATTGGGATAAATGCCTTGCCGCTTGTTGCATTGCTAGCAGGTCTGACTTTATGGCGGCACGATAAGAACAAAGAAAGCAAGGCACTAATCATAGCTGGTGTCGTTGTCATAATCGCAAGTTCAATATTGGTTTTCTGAAAGCCAAGTAGATACGATATTCCTTATTCCTTGCACATGTAAAGGCGGATAGTTCTGTAAAGTATTCTATGTATACCGGCTCATGTCTTTAGATAGATATTCAGAAATCTGCATACCCTACAAATGCTTGGGTGCGGTGGTATTAAGAAAAAGAGTTTAACCAAATGCGGAGATATGGCTTATGAACAGAAAACAGGTTATTTGTATGTGGTTGGGAATAGTAACTATTGTGTTGCCTGCAATACTTACGATACTCGATGGTTCTGGTGGATTTTATAGGTGGGTTTTCATACAGGTTCTTATAGCAGGCGGCTTAATTATTACATTTAGAAACAAAAAAGACAATAAAGCGTAAAACCACAAAATTCATACTGCTCAGCTTAGGTGTGGTTATTTTAGGCAGGAAACACTGAGTAATTTCCGATTTGCGATTGACAATTGTCGATTTGTAACACACATTCCTTCGATAGTTCGATGGTTCGGCACTTCGACTAGACTCAGTGCAGGCTTCGCTCACCACAGGTTTTCAATTGTCGATTCATGATTGCCTTATAGAAAAGACGCACTGTCATTTCGACCGGAGCCCCTGTGTCTTCTGTCGAAGACAGAAACAGGGGCGAAGCGGAGAAATCTACTAATAGCAGATTTCTCGACTCACCTTCGGTTCGCTCGAAATGACAATAGGCATCGTTTTTTACAGAGCAATTTCGTTTTTCGATGGTTCGACGCTTCGACAAGACTCAGTGCAGGCTTTGCTCGCCACAGGTTTGCTATTTGTAATAGAGATTGCTTCGGCCTGTCGGCCTCGCAATGACCCCGCACAAAATTACGGTAAAAGCCTATTTTGTACGGGGCAAGCATGGATTCCCGCCTGCGCGGGAATGACAAAAAGGCGAGAGAAGAGGTTAAAAGTTTCTTTCGACGAAGCCGGTGTCGATTTTGTTTTTAACGTATAGATTGTGGGACATAATATCCAGGCAAGCTGGTATCGTAGTTTTAATAGGCTCAATTACAAATTCCCGCAAGGCTCGCTTCATAGTAGCGATGGCCTCGGCCCGGCTCTTTTGATGGACAATAACCTTTGCGATCATCGAATCGTAACTCTTTGAGACTTCCCAGCCTTGATGGACATGTGTATCGACCCTGACGCCTGGACCGCCGGGTGGAATATATCTGGTAATCGTGCCAGGACACGGTGCAAAATCCTTCGCCGGGTCCTCAGCGTTAATCCTGCACTCAATTGCCACGCCGGTGTGCTTTATATCTCTTTGACTAAAATCAAACTTTCGCCCTGCGGCGACCTCAATCTGCCATTTAATCAAATCATAACCGGTGACCATCTCGGTAACCGGATGCTCGACCTGAATGCGCGTGTTTGCTTCGATGAAGTAAAACTTTTTATCTTTGTCCAAGAGGAACTCCACCGTTGCGGCATTAACGTAATTAGCTTCTTTGATAAGCCGAATCGCAGCCTTACAAAGCTCTTCTCTTGTGCGTTCCTTTAAAACGGGACACGGCGATTCCTCAATCATCTTTTGGTGCCTTCGCTGAATGGAACAGTCTCTTTCGTAAAAATGCAGGACGTTACCCGCCTGGTCGGCCATTACCTGCACTTCCACGTGTCGCGGCTCAACTATATATTTTTCCAAGTACACACTATCATCGCCGAAGGCGACTTCCGCCTCGGCACGAGCAGCACTCAAGGCCGAGCTGAAGCTGATGTCATTATGTGCAACCCTCATGCCGCGTCCGCCTCCACCCGCAGCGGCTTTTATCATCACCGGATAGCCAATCTTATTTGCCAATTTCAGCGCTTCTGAGCCATTTTCAATGGCACCCTCAGAGCCCGGCACCACGGGCACACGAGCTTTTTGAGCCAGCTTACGCGCCTCGACCTTATCACCGAGCAGCCGCATCGCCTCGACGGGCGGGCCGATAAACGTTAATCCACAGTCCTCGCATATCTGAGCGAAGTTTATATTCTCAGCTAGAAAGCCATAACCTGGATGAATTGCCTCCGCATCGGTAATCTCGGCGGTGCTGATGATATGTGGGATATTCAAATAGCTTTCTGCACAACTTGCCGGCCCTATACAAACAGCCTCATCGGCAAGCTGTAAATACGGAGCACCTTTATCCGCCTCGGAATAGACTGCAACCGCTTTGATGCCAAGCTCATGACAGGCACGGATAATACGCAGCGCTATCTCGCCGCGATTCGCTATCAAGATTCCTGAAAACATATACTCGGTGCTCGATACTTGATGCTCGATACTCGATTTTTGCAAGCATCAAGCATCGATTCATAAATCAATCAGGTTTTATTCTGAACAGAACCTGGCCGTATTCAACAGCCTGACCGTTAGTTACCAGTATTTCGGCAATCGTTCCTCTGGTCTCAGCTTTTATTTCGTTCATTACCTTCATTGCCTCGATTATGCAAACCAACGTTTGCGGCTCAACATGCGAGCCAACTTCGACATAAGGTTCAGAATCAGGGCTTGGCTTTGCGTAGAAAGTGCCGACGATTGGTGATTTTATCTCCTCCAGATCTTCCTGCTTTGACGGAACAGACGCTGTCTTAGCAAATGAAGATTCCGGCGTAACAACATCGGCGGGGGAAACAACGGACTCAGGCCTGGCGAATGCCGCTGCGGCTGGGATTGGTTGCTGAGGGACGTGGCGTTTTAGAAAAATCTTGTCATCGCCGTGTTTTATTTCAACCTCGACCAGTCCATTTCGTTCCATTATTTCGATGATTTCTTTTATTTTCTGCAAATCAGTGTCTTTTTGAGCCATCGCCGCGTCCTTTCCACAGCCACCCAAATTTCCAATTGCCGATTTTCGATTTTCGATTTGAATCGTAAATCGTAGATCGAAAATCCTCAGTTGGTAGCTCAATAAGTATAATTGCAGGAGATGCTTTTTACAACAAACAATTTCCTGAAAGAACTATCCAAGGATTTGAGTCGAGTTTGTAGGTGGATTTCTCGGCCTTTAGCACCGATTTTTTGCAGGCGGGTTCCCTATCCACAGCCACCCAAATTTCCAATTGCCAATTTTCGATTTTCGATTTGAATCGTAAATCGCAAATCGTAGATCGAAAATCCCCCTCCTACTCGTATAGACGTGTAGCTTCGGTTTCCTCGACCGGACGAGCAAGCTGATCGCTGCTCATAGTGACCCTGAAACGCACATCGCCTGGGCTGACACCTTTAACGACAATACGCCAGGTCGCTCTGTCCTTCGGTGCAAGACTGTGCAACGGCGCAAAGCTGATTGCATTGCCCATTATCATACCGGAAGTGTCGCCGGCTGAAGAAATGTACTGGACTTTATCCTCCAAATGACAGATTATACGGATGTTTGTGTCAGCAGCCGTACCCTGATTTGTCACCGTAATTACATAAGTCGTAGGATGTCCCACCTCGATGGGATCTTCCAGGTCAACGACGTCCATCCGTATCGCAGGCAGGCCGGTAACCATCGTCTGCGTAGAAGCAGTTGCAGTCTCTGCGCAGTATGCTGTGACAGTTGCAGTATTCGTGATTGTACCCGCTTTCGTTGGTACGTACGATACACGTACCCTCTTCGAGGCGCTGGCCTCAAGAGTATCTAACTGCCAGATTAGTTTTGTTCCGGAAAACCTGGCATTTGTGGTTGCTTCTATCGAGGCCGCCCCCGCTGGGATCGGCATCTCTACGACAGTGTCTTTGGCCGGTCCGTCACCCCTGTTAGTAACCGTTATCTCGTAATCCAGCGATCGACCAAGGTACTGCCGGCTTGGGCCGGTTGTAACAATCGTCAGCCTGGGCTGACGCACGGTTGTTACAGTTGTCGCCGATTCGGCCATCAGGCCGGAAGTCGAACTGGCCACTGCTTTGTAAACATATACACCGGTTCTCGTAGCCCGAACCTGAGTCGAGAATTGTTGTGACTGACCTGCCAAAAGAGTACCTACCTCGTATGCAATTTCGCGACTGCCTTCTACCGTCTGCAGGCCTGCTGGTAGAGTATTGACGATTCTGACATTTTGGGCAAAGCCGCTACCTACGTTGCTAATTACAAATTCCAAAGGAATCTGATCGCACAACAAAACTTCAGACGGCGCTTTTATAGTCAACTCCAACTTCGGCTGAACAACTCTCACATTGGCACGCACTTGAATAGCATACGTGACGGTAGTGCTGTTTTCAAGATTATCCGTGCTGGTACCCATACCTGAGACCGCAAATTGTGTTGTTTCCTTTGGCCTAAACGAATCTATCATCCAGACAAGCTTGTTTGTCTCTTTTCTCGCTGAAGGACTGGTGCCAATTAATTGGAAATCTCTTGGAAGCTCCTCCGTTACGGTGACATTATTCAGCACAGTATCCGTTAGATTTGTGATCCTGATAGAGTAATCGAAAGGCTGATTTAACCTGACTTCTCTCGGCATTGATTTGTCTATCTGAATGATCCCGTAGTCCGCGCTTGGATAGACCATCGAGACTATATATGCGCCGGACTCATTCACAGTCACAAGATTAGGCCTAACAGAGATTGGAACAGTTCTTTCCGGAGTCACCCCAACATGCCCTGCTGGAGTTACAGTCGGAGCTCTGAGCGGAGCTACAGCTACAGGCTTTAGCTCTCCCTCTGGAAGAGACTGCTCGGCATAAACCATCTCTTCTGTTTCCATCGGCCTAATTCCCCAGATATTATCCTGGGCCTTTTTATCGTGACAGCCGAATAAGATAAACACCATTAAAAGTAACGAGATATTCATCACACTCTTCATTGGATATTTCCTTTCGCATCTTATAGCTAATTATATGATGGCTGCGAATTTCTTTGCTTGTTAAATCTCAATCCCGATAAATCGGGACAGCCAGAGCATACTTAAAAACATATTTTTCTCGTTGGTTTTATTGGGATATTACAGCTGCTTGAAATGAAACCCCTTCCTTTCACGTATCAAATAATCACAGTTTCATATAGATAGAACTACAACCCCAAGCAATCCTACCATAACCATAGCTAACGTAAATATATCTGTATTTAAAGTATAATAAATAATAAGCCTAATGCACAAACTTGAAGCCACAAACCTCCTTGCCTAATTATACCAAATTGCCTATATTCACGTCAATAATAATGTTATGAAAAATCTGTATATTCTGGCCTAAGTCCAATAACAAAGATTAATGTATCTGCCTAAGAGTCCTTATAGTATGCCAAAGCGTAAATATTCTTATAAAAACCTTGTTGAGATTTTTAAAAAAGGGCCTCGAAGCTGCTCTGAATCAGGACTTTCAGGAACCCGGGGGTGCATGTCAAGTTTGTAGGTGAGGTGGACACTATTGTATTACCTATTATCTCAATGGATAATGGTTGGTCGCCTTTGTCACCTCGACCGAGGCCGTATGGCCAAGTGGAGAGGTCTGCCTTCTCCGTAAGGAGTCCTGAGGACAAAGCAGATTTCCCTTCGGGGCTCTCCGCTTCGCCCCGCTTCTTGCTTTCGCAAGAAAGCAGCGGGGCTACGGTCGAAATGACCCCCCACTTGTCAGGTTTTCTCTCTGTAGATTTTACCAACAATCTTGATACGCACCCGAATCCGGGGGTGCCTATCATTCTTTCTTTTATTGTATGGGATATTTTGCTAAAATAAACGCTTAAAAATCAAAGCCTGTCCTAACGAGGCTGTTTGAAGCATAGGAGTAAAAGATGCGGGCATCACAGATACAAAAGGGTCAGACCGTTAAGGTTGATAACAAACTATATATAATTGTTGATTACCAGCACGTCAAGCTCGGCAAAGGCGGCGCGGTTTATCAAACAAAGCTCAAGAGCCTGACAGACAACTCAATTCAAAATATTCGCCTGCGCGCAGAGGAAAACATCGAGGAAGCATATCTTGATAAGCGAATATACGAATACCTTTATTCCTCCGGCAGCGAACACGTCATTATGGATACTGCGACCTACGAGCAGGTCACTCTCGATGACGATGCCTTCGGTGATGGGACAAAATTTCTTAAGCCGAATACGCAGCTTCAGGTCAGCATGTACGAGGGCAAACCCATTGTTGTTACTTTGCCTAACACGGTGGATTTGAAGGTGACAGAGACGCCGCCGGAGATAAAAGGCGCAACGGCCACGAATCAGTCCAAGCCGGCGACACTTGAAACCGGCCTTATTGTGCAGGTGCCGCCCTTTATTAAAATTGGCGATGTTATTCGAGTCGATACACGTACTGGTCAATATTTAACAAGAGTTAAAGAATAACAAGAAAAAATTAAAAATTAAAATGCAAAAATCAAAATGACAAATCAAATTTCAAAATGCTCTGTAGAAAAGAATAGAAGACGTCATTTCGAGCGAGCCGTAGGCGAGTCGAGAAATCTACTTTCAAGCAGATTTCTCCGCTTCGCGTCCCTAAGGGACGCTTCGGTCGAAATGACGGTTGGTGTTTTCTACAGAGCAATTTCAAAAATGATATTTTGCATTTTGCAGTGTAATTTTGATATTTGATTTTTGATATTTAATTTTAATGGTTGGTAAAGTAAATAAAGTCCTATTGAAGATTTTTGGCTCACGGAACGAGCGACTTTTAAAAGGCTACTCCGTAATTGTCCAGCAGGCGGGCCAACTCGAAGAGCAAACACAAAAACTTGACGATGAGGCCCTGAAGGCAAAAACCGCCGAATTCAAGGCTAAACTAAAGGGCGGTGCCAGGCCGGAAGACATTATGCCTGAAGCCTTCGCCGTAGTTCGTGAGGTAGCTAAGCGAAATGTCAAAATGCGGCATTTCGACGTACAGATTATTGGCGGTAACGTACTGTATGAAGGCAAAATCACTGAAATGGCAACCGGTGAGGGCAAAACATTAGTCGCAACTCTTGCTGCGTACCTCGTCCACCTGACCGGCAGAAAAGTGCACATCGTTACCGTCAACGATTACCTGGCTAAACGCGATGCGGGATGGATGGGCCCGGTCTATCGGGCTTTGGGCCTAACCGTAGGCGCGATTCAGGCGGATATGGATACAAGCGGTGACGAGCGAAAAAACCAGTATGCCTGTGATATAACATACGGAACAAATAACGAATTCGGTTTCGATTATCTCCGTGACAACATGAAGATATCACTCGAGCAAATGGTTCAGAGCTCGCGGCAGTACGCCATAATTGATGAGGTCGATTCGATTCTGATTGATGAGGCCAGGACGCCTTTGATTATATCCGGCCCGGCTTTTGATGATGTCACCAGATACAAAAAGGCGGACCAGGTGGCAAGAAAACTGTTAGATATGCAAAGCCATTACGACCGCCTTAAAAGACAGATTGATTCCGCCCAGCGGGCCATCGCCAACGCTCAGGGTGAACTATCCGATGCAAAAAGGCAAAAAGACAGCAGCCGTATTGAAAAAGCTCAGAAGGTAATAGAGAAAACTCAGGCTGAGCTTGAAACCGCTGAAGCTAAATTAACACAGGCTACGCAATATTACGAGGTCGAGTACGACAAAAAACAAGCACACCTTACACATGAAGGAATAGGAGCAGCTCAGGAAATAGCCGGCGTCGGCTCGTTCTTCACCGGCTCAAATATCGAATGGCCCCATCTTTTAGAGCAAAGCCTGCGGGCACACGTGACCTTCGAGAGAGAAAAGGACTATGTCGTTATGGACGGCAAGGTCATCATCGTTGATGAATTTACCGGCAGACTAATGCACGGCCGACAATGGTCCGATGGGCTCCATCAGGCGGTCGAGGCAAAAGAGGGCGTCACTGTAAAAGAAGAGACCCAGACACTTGCCACAATCACCCTGCAGAACTTCTTCAAGCTTTATGACCAGATAGCCGGCATGACCGGGACCGCAGCCACCGAGGCCGAAGAGTTTATGAGGATATACAAACTCGATGTCGTTGTAATACCTACCAACGAGCCTTGCATCAGGCAGGACACGGAAGATGTAATTTATAAAGCAATTAAGGAAAAGTTCAATGCCATAGTGGAAGAGATAAATGAAATCAGCTCCGCTGGACGGCCACTGCTCGTGGGCACAACAAGCGTGGAAAAAAATGAAGCGCTTTCAGCAGCTCTTACGCAAAAATACGGCCTTGAGCATGAGCTTCTCAATGCCAAACATCACGAAAGAGAGGCGGCCATCGTAGCCAAGGCCGGCCAGCAGCATAAAGGCAGGGACGGCCGAATGCGAGGCAACATAACCATCGCAACAAATATGGCAGGCAGAGGCACCGATATTGTACTCGGCCCGGGTGTAGCCGAAATCGGTGGACTGCACGTCCTTGGGACCGAACGGCACGAAGCCAGAAGAATCGATAATCAGCTCCGAGGCCGGTCCGGCAGACAGGGCGACGCAGGTTCCAGCCAATTTTTCTTGTGCTTCGACGATGACCTGCTGAAAATTTTCGCCCCTGAATGGACGGTCAAGGCACTTTCATGGATCGGCTGGGAAGAAGGCCAGCCAATATATCATTCGCGAATAAGCAAAGGCATCGAAAAAGCACAAAAGAAAGTTGAGGAGCGAAACTTCGAGATACGCAAGAGCCTGCTCGAATACGATGAGGTGATGGACTACCAGCGAAAGATTTTCTACTCACGCCGACGACAAATTTTGGCTGGAAGAGGCCTCAAAAACATCATTGAAGAAATGATTAACAACACCATTACAAAGAACTGTGATACCATCCTGAATGAGAGCTACCCGGTTAAATGTATTGTCGAGTGGGCACGAACCAATTTCGGCGTTGATTTGAACCCTTCAGATATTTCAGATAATAAGCTGGAAGAAATCGAAAAGCTGATAAAAGAGCGGGCAAAAGACAACGCCGAGAACAATATTTCGCTTTCCATCGGCGAATATCTGGAAGATTATAACGACCCGAAGACATGGGATATTGCCGGCCTATCCAAGTGGGCGATGAGTGCTTTTCGTGTAAGTTTAAGCCCTGCTAAAATCAAAAACCAAACGCCGGAGGAAATCCAGGAGCAGTTGATTTCCGCCGCTGCTGAGCAGATCGACAAAAAAGACTGCTCACAATTGAACGATTTCCTGAAAGAAGATTTTGCGCTGCGTACATTTGCTGAGTGGGCGCGAGCCAAATTCGATATAAAACTGGATACCGAACAATTGAAGGAGCTAAAAGCTTCACAAATCCGTCAGCTCCTCGTCGAAAAGACAGAAGCCAAATACAAAAAAAGAGAGATTGAATACCCCGTTGAGTTTGCGATGAGCATGGTCTATGGGCTGCAGGGTCCCAACGTTTACGCTTACGAAGCATTGGCCGAGTGGGCAAATAAAAAGTATAACGCCAGCCTTTCCACCGAACAAATCCAGAACACCAAACCACAGCTTTTACACAAACAACTGCTCGAATTCAGTGAGAGCTTTAATAACGGCCAATTGGAACAAGAGCTTGCCGACAAAATTGCCAACCTGAACACCGCCGAATTAGCAAAATGGGCTAATGAACGATTCGAGACCTCCTTGACCGAAGACGACCTTGGTGAAGGAACGGAAATTAGAGACAGGCTGACGAAAGCAGGCAAGGAATTTCTGCGCAAGGAGCTGAGCCATTTAGAGAAATATGTCCTGCTTCAGGTTTACGACGGCACGTGGAAGGACCATCTGTATTCGATGGATCATATGAAAGAGAGCATTTGGACCCGCTCTTTCGCCGAGAAAGACCCAAAGACCGAATACAAACGCGAAGGCTTCCGAATGTTCAATGAGATGCTCGAAGCCATCGAGGACAGGGTCACAAATATTATCTTCAGGGTACAGTTAGAAGCCGGCGCCAGAGCCAGAAGCGTCTGGAATGTAAGCCAGACGGTCCACGACCAGGTTGGCCAGTTCGCGATGGCTGAACGTCAGCGAGCCGCCGCCCAGGCCCCGCAGGGTGAGCAGAAGGTAAAACAGATTAAATTGGACAAGCCGAAGGTTGGAAGAAACGACCCATGTCCCTGCGGCAGCGGAAAAAAATACAAAAAATGCTGCGGAGCAAACGTATAAAAAGAGCATAAGCACACATTAAAAAAAGGAGAGGCACTATGGATATCGATACCGTCCGAGCTTTCTTTATGTGGTGCACGATTATTAACGGGGCATTACTAATTTTCTCGTTCCTGATCTGCGCCTGCGCCGGTGATTGGATTTACCGAATGCACAGCAGATGGTTCCCGATCTCCAAAGAAGCGTTTTACGTAGCAATCTATTCCTTCCTTGGTTTGTACAAGATATTTGTTATAGTGTTCAATCTCGTCCCCTACGTCATCCTCGCAATCGTGTGGTAAGTAGGGTACGATAAATGACATCAATTGATGAAACTCAGGCTCAAGGCAAGCTGGGCCTGATTGCAATCGGAAACTAAACGGACTTCTAAAATGCCTGGCTATATCTAAAGACTAATCAATAGACAGGAAACCTAAGAAATTTGTGGGAAAGGGAAAAAAGACAAAATGACACTTAGAAGAAAAGTAGCAATCGTGACGGGAGCAGCCGGTAATGGCATGGGGCGGAGTATTGCCCTGACTCTGGTGCGAGAGGGCATTAATGTTGTTGTAAACTACCTTACGAGTGAGGACAGTGCGCAAGCCATCGTCAAACACATCAAGAGTCAAGGCGGAGCAGCCGTTGCCTGCCAAGCTGACGTTACCCAGCAAGATCAGTGCAAGACGCTTGTCGATACCACAATCGAGAAATTCGGACAGATCGACATCTGTATCATTAGTCCCGGTGCTGGATGGCATCAAGAACCGATCGATAAGCTGGACTCAGCTGCTGCTCTCGATGATGCTCAAAAGGAACTGGCACCGATTTATAATCTCATGCCGCTGGTGCTCCCCGGAATGTATGAGCGGAAGTGGGGTCGTGTGATTTCCATCGCCCTCGTGCCGCCTTATAATTCTCCTGCCTATGCCTACAACGTGGCCAAGGCAGCACGAGTGCACGCATTGCTGCTTGCTCGTGATTCGGCCTGGCAAAACGGCGTCACCGTCAACATCATAGGGCCGGGACCGGTGCCTGCGTTAGAGACCCTTGACGTCGCAATCGAGCAATGCTCACACGGTCCTGCGTGGCAGAATCGTAGCACAACGTCCCCGCAAGACATAGCTGAAAGCGTTGCCTTTCTCTGCTCAGAGTCAGGTAACTTCATATCAGGAGCAGTGCTCCCATATATGTATCGTTGATGAGAGGAACATCAAATTATGCTGCGAAAGAACTCCACTCCCTCCACTGGAAAATAGCTGTTCACAACTAAAGATGTGAAAAAAATTTATCTTTGTTTTTTTGCACTTTGTGAAAAATAACTTATATTATAGATAGAAGAGGTGTCCAAAACTGCATCTATGTCTTTGAATCTGTGAACATAATACTCCTTCCTTCTCTCTAAGGGGGGCAGTCCGGCCGTACATGCGCGATACAATGGGGGGTCGCTGTCTCCCTTGTTTTTTTGCACACTGTTGATTCTTGTTTCTTCACATGCCGGCTAAACATCATAATAGATGATGGTACGCTACCAGCACAGGTGTGATACGATCAGACCAAATAAAAAAACAGGCTACTGGAAAGTACAAGGCTTGGCTTAAACCCGATCCTGTAGCCTGTTTTTGTGAATATGGAGGGCCTTTTTATGTCAGCCCGCCTCTGGCGGGTACACGACGGCGACAGAGCAGCCCCAGACCGTCTATATCAAATGGAAATATCGACACCGGCTCACGAACTGGGCTTTGTGTCAATGTAAAATCGAACAAGCCGGTAGTAGGAATATCAATATCAAATTGAAGCGTTAGCACTTCACCGTTCACAATGGGATTTGATCCGTTTGTGTTCTTAGTATTTTTAATAACAGTAAAAATTGGGTCTAAATCAGTTTCGCCGCTCATAAAAACCAGGTCTGGGAAATAGAATGAATAGTTTCACTTAAAACAAGCTGTAGTATATCATAGTCAAACTGCCACTGGTGTTGATTCTGACCGTTGGAGAAATCACATGCAAAAGGTCCCGCACCGGGATTATCGGCAGGATTGATAAAGTCCGCTTGAGCATTGCCGCTGAAAAGTATTACTACTCCCACGAGTAAGGGAATAACTAATAACCTTTTCGTTTTATTTCCCCCCATTTGCTAATCTTCCTTACGCCCCTCTGTGCTGCGGAACGCCCACAGTAACTTTGATTGTTCGCTCACTACGTAAATCCCGGTGGTTACTAATTGTTTCTTTTTATAGGAGCTCTTCCTTTTTGATTGTTTTGTTCCTTAGCTGCCGGTTCTTTTTCTCCTGAGCAGGCTCAACAGACCGCCTATGCCGAACATAGCTAATGTGGCTGGTTCTGGAACTTGAATTAAATAGTCCTGCTTTCCTTCGTTAACAAAGGCTCGCAAGTCTGCCTTTGGACCGCAACCGGTTAAGGCATTCAACCAGCTATTAGCAAGAGTCGCATCAACATAATCGGCGTAAAAGCCATGGGAACCCGCTGAGCCGTTGGTCGTGACATCCCAGTTCAGCGGGGAAGCCGGCAGGTCCTCATATACAATCTCCCATACAGCGGCAGCAAAGGCTTCGGCCTTACTATTTTCCTCGCTGGAATATGGCCCACCGTCTGCCCAGGCGGGGTCATAAAATCTGCCCCATAACTCGGCCAGATAATCAGCTTTCGCTGTGCCTAATAGACCGCCCATAAAGCTGTTGTTCACTTCTTCCAGATTAACCACATCATATTTCAGCGTTGTATCCGGGGCCCATTGATGCAATTCTACGCAGAAGCCACCGATCAGGCCATCAGGCCAAATATCTCCCTGGCTGGTGCCGGCTGTTTTATCGAGCATATAGATACCGCCATACACGTATTCGCCGACGAGGCCACCGCCCCAAACCTGCATAACGCCACTTGCTCCATAACCACTGTGCTCTATATCCACTGTACCAAGAATGGAGGCTTTTGCCGCGCCCGTTAGAGCTAAACTAAACGCCGCGCAGAACATTACTGTTATTGTCAGCTTGTTCATTTTTGTTTCTCCCGAAAACATTCTAAATCAATTTTAGGCCGCAGATTATCCGCGACAGCTTTTAACATCTTCCTTAATACATCGTTGCTTACAGATTCGTTTCGAGCACTAAAGCTGTGCTCAAAGGACGCCTGCGATCTGGTGACTGACAGCGACAATAAGTTCAGCACTTGAACCTACACCATTATGTCACCAGATTTTTTATTGGGTGCTCAGCAGAAGAATTTCAGGAACACCCCCCATTCCATTTTAACTATATCCCCCAGGGAACTATTTCGTTATTAGTTTATCGTATTAGCCATCCAAAGTCAAGAAAAATCGACCACGTTCGCCGGGAAACAGGAAGGTTTTCAAAGCATGTCCCCTAACAGGCAAAAAACAAAATGATTATAGGATTAAAAAATGAAATTTTGCCAACTATCGGTTCTATATTTGGAGTATAGTGCGAACAACGAAGCTGGAAGGCTGAGCCGGAGCGGCGGGTGCCAAACTATTTTTCTTATTTTTAATTTTCAATTCTCGGACTTGGACTTTAATATATTCGTATGCTGGAAAAGGGGCTTGTTCAAGTTTATACCGGCGACGGAAAGGGCAAGACTACCGCTGCGTTCGGCCTGGCTTTGCGTGCCGCCGGCCAGGGTAATAAGGTCTTGATTTATCAATTCTTAAAGCCGACATCCCTTGATGTTGGGGAGCGTTTCGCGCTGCAGTTAGGAGCGGTCAGAATCAGAGTCGAAACGCTCGATGTGCCATGGGATATGGCTAAATCATTCAACGACGAAAAGGCCGTGGCTGAAACGCGGGCTGCAATCAAAAAAATCCTCGAAAGAATAGCTCAAACGGCAGAGAAAAAGTTCTATGATGTGCTGATACTTGATGAGATTGTTTACTGTCTTTCTAAAGGATTAGCAGAATTGCAAGACATTAAAAATATTATTGACAGAAAAGACCCTGCGGTCGAAATTGTTCTGACCGGACGTGGCGCAACCGATGAATTGATTGCGATGGCAGATTTGGTAACGGAAATGAAAAGTGTAAAACATCCATTTAATAAAGGTTTGTCCACGAGGCGCGGCATTGATTTTTAAACCACGGATTTCGCGGATTACACGGATTAAATAATATTGAGTTTGAAGATGAATAAGAATGTTGCTGCAATCATTTGTGCTGCCGGGCCGAGCAGCAGATTCGGCGGCCAGGATAGCAGATCCTCAACAGGTAACAAAAACAAGCAAGCATTTGGCGGATTGAGAAAAAAACAATTTGTCGATGTAGCCGGCAGGGCATGCTTTCTGCGAAGTGTGGAACTATTTTCCAATCGCGACGACGTTAAACAGGTCCTTTTGGCTATATCACCGGAAGATGAGGAGCTCGTAAGCGTTAAATGGGGGGCCAATTTGAAGTTCTTCAATGTAAAGATTTGCCTCGGCGGCGCCGAGCGTTTCGAGACTGTAAGTAAGGCACTGGAGCTTGTCAAAAAGACAATTGACCTTATCGCCGTCCACGACGCTGTGCGATGCTGTGTGACAGGAGAGTTGATTGATGAAGTTATCGCGGCAGCGGCTAAAACCGGCGCTGCAATACCGGCCTGTCCCGTTTCGGCAACCATCAAAGAGGTAAAGGACAAAACGATAACCAGAACCGTCGACAGATCAAATCTGTACGAGGCGCAAACACCGCAGGTATTTGATGCTTCGCTGCTCAAAAAAGCGTATGCAAATCTTTCCATCCTTCGTCCCTTAGGGACTACGGAGGACGGGAAAAATCTGAAAGACAGAAAAACATGTAGTGAGCCTGTCGAACCTATCAGCGATGATGCTCAGCTTGTAGAAGCGTTAGGCCGGAAAGTTACAATTGTAGAAGCGGACTCTTCAAATATAAAAATTACCCGCCAAAGTGATGTTGCAATTGCGGAAGCGATTCTGAAATCCCGGCCCAGACCCAAGCCGGAAGGCCCCATCGGCCCCTACATCGAGGCACAATGGTGAATTATTCGTAGTGCGTCGTGCGTATATCGTATTGCGCAAAGAAGCAATTTCAATATACGGATCAATAGCGGATAGGATAGGTTTCAGCCCACTGATAATGCTGCCAAGCCCTATGGGAAACTGCAGGCATTTTTTCGTATCCTGAAACCAAATAATGTGGAATCAAACTATGGAGTAGTTTATAACACTAATAGTCTTTTCGATTAATCGAAAAGACTATTATCTGTTTGGGTTTTAACTGGTTTAGCTGATCAGGTTCTTTTTTGGAGATATATAATATGCTTTACAATGCAAAACAGTGGGAGTATCTGAAGAAATGCTGGCACCTCACACCCAGAGAGATACAGGTTGCCAAGCTGGTCTGCAAAGGCTCGGATAACAATCAAATCAGCAGGAAGCTGGGTATTTCATACAATACGGTACGCGCTCATCTTGTGAACATATTTGGGAAGGTGGGAGTCAGAGGTAAGGCCGGCTTGATTCTCGGATTCGTTTCTGTTCTTAACAAAGCAAGGCTTTAAGTCACCTCTATTGGCGTACAGATAAATTAAGATAATATAACAGGAAAAATAGGGGCTTTTTAGGCACATAGTCTTTTCGATTAATCGAAAAGACTATGTGCGTAAAACACCAGCACCGTTTTTTTTGTCTTAGCACTTATTCAGTAACGGTAAATTATTTCCAGCGGAGGGAGTGGAGTTCTTCTTGGGTTCTTGTGAATCCGCCGAAGGCGGACAAGTTTTACTGTGCCGTTCCGTCTAAGGCTGGATTCGGCTAAAAGCGGAACCGGATTTATCAACATTTAAGAGAATACAGCCACCTTTTGGGTCGTGGTTGCCAAAGGTGAAAAGCTCGGGTTCTCCGTGCTGATTCCAGCCAGCTTTAGTCTCGAATAAAAGCACTGTGTCAGGCGGAGAATTCGGCTCACAATTCGGATTTATTTTATAACTGTTTTTGCTGTAGAACCTCTATAATTACCAAGTCGAGGGAATTTGATCTTTATAGTAGCCTCGGTACCACTTAAGGTACTCCTTGACAGGTCTAATAAGGTTCAGCCTAATTTCCCCTGTATTTGGGTCGTAGTAGTAACCTCCCTTGTCGTTCATCTCTCGATATTCTGGAACGTCACTTTGCTTTTCTGATGTCAAATCCACATACATCTTGATTTTTTTATCGCCCAGAGAATTATATTCTTGGAGATATCGCAAAAGCTCATCAAGCGAGTAAGGATACCGCCCATTACGTTCGAAAAAAGTCTGGATACTATTTCTTATACTTTTTAGATGAACTTGGATTACCATTATGCGGTATTTGCAGCGGGTATCGTACTCAGTCTGAATCACGATTACCACTAACACGCAAGATAATGCAAGGGCAATGGCAAAGGTGTACATCCTTCTTTTTCTCGAGGCTAACCAACGAATACTCTTGAGCCATTTCATTTTCATATCTCATTCACCTCAAAATTGCGTCCCCATTTCTCACGGGAAAACTACCTACTCAAGCTTAATCTCGACCCATTTAGTAAAGGGCCATGGGACAATTACTGTAGTTGTGTAAGGTATGGGATATAGTTTGCCCGTAGCTCCATACACTTTAGCGTCTGGTAAGAGTGTCTTAAACGCATATCCAACGGAATCAGTTCCACCCGTGGCGCTATAGCAGAAAGTCAGCTCTATCGTGGCATCAGGTGCAAATGTATCCTTCACTAAGTCCTCAAAAGAAAAATCTTCAGGATCCAGCCCCATCCAATCCATTAATTCATTATGTTCCCTCGTAAGTAACATACTATCCTCGGGATCAGTTTCCATTTGACCAGTAACCGCCTCCCAATCATCTTCGGAACCTATAAATAAATATCCATCCATACCATGGCCAAGTATGTTTAGATAGACAATTTTAGAAAATGGGTCATTGAGTACCTGCCCAAATATAGCTTGGTAAAGTTCCCATCGTGAGTGTACCTGATATGTATTATATGTTACATTCCCATCAGATTCAATACCTACCATAACAAATGGATTATCGTAATATTCACCTAATTTATTTCTTGCATACCTTATTTGAAAAGCTATTAGATCTCGGATATATGCTGCATAGTCGATGAAAGGTCTTGGGTCAACAAGACCGTAGGATAATGAATTCTGCAAGTATTCCTCGCCTGTGGAGACAGGAGTAATAGCAATTTCCATCGATGCGTTTGGAGGATTATTCCTACAATACGTGTACCAATTGATGCCGTCACTGTAGCCGACGGGGTCGGTTTGCAGGAACCGGCCTATATATGGATTGTAGTATCTTGCACGGTAATAGTAAAGGCCGGTCTCAAAATCAAACCTTCGGCCGGTGAACATGTAGGGATTTAAGAGATTGGGGTCTGAAGCAGCCACCTGGCCATTAAATAATTAACCGCGGATTACGCAGATTATGATACATAAGTCTATAAGTATATGCGTATATACTTATAGAGTTCAGTAAATCTAAAGTTAAAAGTAATGTCATCCCGAGCCTAGTCGAGGGACAGAATGTAAAAGGTCAATAGTCTTTTCGATTAGTCAAAAAGACTATGTGCATTTTACTTCTACATCGTTTAGAAAGATTGGGATATTGTCGATGTATAGCAGTATTCTCCTATTATGGTTGGATAATTAGCAATACAAGAAATCCCGACGAAATGCCTTTTAGAAATCAAGACACCATAGACAAGCAAACCCTGCCAAGCCCAATCCAAACGGGTTAAATATTTACCCCTATTTGCCTTTGGCGGAAAAGCCCCACTTCTGCCAGATTTTACATTAAGTCCTTAATCGAAATTAGTTGTTATTCTTGACTTTTCGCCTAATAGCGGGTAATCTGCTCAATTAGTATATCAGTGTACCAGGGTATCAGGTAGTGGGCATCAGGTTATTGGGATATCAGGTAGTTTGATTAAAGCCAAAATAACTTCTCCTGATGACCTGATCTACTGATACATTGCATCCTGATTTGGTTCCCGCGAAGCGGGAGCCCCTGATGTTCTGATATCCAATAACGAGACTTGCAATATGAAAAAAACTGAGAAACCACAGGAGCGTTTTGAGGATATGCGTATCCTCGACGAGCTGAAGAATTCGTACCTTAACTACGCAATGAGCGTGATTGTTTCCCGTGCTCTGCCGGACGCCCGCGACGGCTTAAAGCCGTCGCAACGCCGAATCCTGGTGGCCATGCACGATTTGAATCTCGGCCCACGCAGCGCTCACCGCAAGTGTGCCAAAATCGTCGGCGACACCGGCGGTAACTACCATCCGCACGGCGACCAGGCTACATACGGCACATTAGTGCGACTGGCCCAGGACTGGAACATGCGTTACCCGCTAATTGATCCGCAGGGCAACTTCGGCAGTATCGACAACGACCCGCCCGCTGCTATGCGATATACCGAGGCCAGAATGACTCGCCCGGCTATGGATATGCTGGAAGACATTAACTACGACACTGTGGATTTTGTGCCGAATTATGACGAGACGCGAACCGAGCCTACGGTTCTGCCCTCAAAGCTTCCGAATCTCTTAGTCAATGGAGCCACCGGAATCGCGGTAGGTATGGCTACAAACATTGCGCCGCATAACATCGCGGAAATCTGCGATGCGCTTCTTTTAGTTATCGACGACCCAAACTGCGGCTTCAAAAATATTATGGAACGGCTGCCGGGGCCGGACTTTCCAACCGGCGGAATAATCTGCGGCAAAAAGGGCATCATAGATGCCTATACCACCGGCAAAGGTCATTTAACTCTCCGAGCAAAGACCGATATCGAAACCAGAAAGAAAGACAAAGTAAGGATCGTAATAACCGAAATTCCTTATATGGTGGTCAAGACCACTATCGTTTCCAAAATAGCAGATTGTGTTCACGGCGGCCAATTACCAGAGGTCGCTGATATCAGAGACGAATCAGACCGCCACGGCCTGCGGATAGTCGTAGATTTGAAAAAAGACGCCGACAGCAGAATAGCATTAAATAAGCTGTTCCGGTACACGGCCTTGCAGAGCACTTTCGCCATCTCCAATATCGCCTTGGTTAATAACAGGCCCGAAACCCTCAACATCAAGCAGATGCTCAATTGTTTTATCGACCACCGCAAAACCGTCATCCGCAGGCGGAGCAGGTTCCTGCTAAAAAGATGCAGAAACAGAGCACATATTCTCGAAGGCCTTATCCTGGCGGTCAGCGACATCGATGAAATTATCGAAATCATAAAAAAATCTCCGGACGCTCCAACAGCAAAGCTTAATTTGATGAAGAAACCGCTGCGGTTAGCTGAGGTGGCCACACTTAAAAAGATTCTGCCGAAGGAATTTATTAAGGAAAAGAGCAAAGGCAAACATTTCCTCACCGGCCCACAGGCCGATGCGATTTTAACCATGCAGTTGCAAAGGCTGACCGGCCTGGAGATGGAAAAGCTGGCTAAAGAGTATGCAGGCCTTATCGAGGAGATAGAAGGCTATGAAGCAATACTGGCCAGTGAGCAAGTCCTTCTGGATATTATCCGGGAGGACATTCATGAAATAAAAGAAAAATACGGCGACGAAAGACGAACAAAAATCACGGGCAAAGTCGAGCAATTCGATATCGAAGACCTCATTCCTGAGGAGGAAGTCATCGTCACTGTAAGTCACGATGGATATGTAAAGCGTATGCCATTAGACACATATCGCAAGCAAGGTCGCGGCGGCCAGGGCATAATCGGCTCGGAAACCAAAGAAGGCGATTTTATTCAGCATTTATTTACCGCCTCCACCCATGACTATCTGCTTATCTTCACTAATCGCGGCAAGTGTTATTGGCTAAAAGTCTATGATGTCCCCAGTATGTCCAGACAGAGCAAGGGCAGGAATATAGCAAACCTGTTGAAGCTTGGCGATCAGCAAATAGCGTCCATAATCAGCGTCAGCAGTTTCGGCAGCCAAGACGACAAAAAGGAAGATGAGCGATATCTGATTATGGCTACCCAAAATGGTATTGTAAAAAAGACAAAACTATCCGCCTACAGCAATCCAAGACGCACCGGCGTAATCGCAGTCAATCTCGACCCTAATGACGCCTTAATTGGTGTATCGATGACCTCGGGCAAAAACCATATCATATTAGGGACACGTGATGGTATGACGATACGTTTCGACGAAAGTAAAGTTCGTTCGATGGGCCGAGCCTCACGTGGCGTAAAGGGTATCAAGCTTCGTACCGGAGATTTGGTGGTGGGTATGGTGATTGTCGAGGAAAAAGCGGCTCTGTTTACTGTCTGCGAAAACGGCTACGGCAAACGAACTGGTATGGAAAGCTATCGGCCTCAGAGCCGAGGCGGAGTCGGCCTTAAAAATATAAAAACGTCCACTCGTAACGGCAAAGTTGTGTCCCTGGAAGCCGTACAGAGTAAAGATGATTTGATGATGATAACCACTCATGGCATGATTATCCGAACCGGACTGGATGAAATCCGCTCGATCGGCAGAAACACGCAGGGCGTTCGGCTTATCAAGCTTAAACCCGGTGACAAACTCGTAGCAGCGGAAAAGATAGTAGCTGAACCTGATAAATAAGATTTAAATTCAAAATGCAAAAGTAAAATTTGTGAAATTGACGCAAAACGGTAAGGACTTCCTCAATTTTTTTGAATTTGCTCTGTAGAAAACAGTGTATTTTGTCATTTCGAGCGAACCGAAGGTGAGTCGAAAAATCTGATATTAGTAGATTTCTCCACTTCGCCCCTGTTTCTGTCTTCGACAGAAGACACAGGGGCTTCGGTCGAAATGACATCTGGTCTTTTCTACAAAGCATTTTGAACTTTTATTTTTTATATTTCTCATCATGCATGAACTAATCTACGTAATAGTTAGTAAAGATGCCTCTCTTGCCGGTGCGGAGTGTGAAAAGCTTCTGGACCAATTATTACAACCTCACCAAAAAACAACCGGGCTTTTTTCCGCCGATGCTGCTGGAATCTCGGCCTCCGAGGTGCTGGATGAGCTGCGGACCGCTCCCTTTCTAACCAACAAACGAGTTGTTGTTGTCAAAAACGCTGATGATTTTGTATCTAATAACCGTATGCTTCTGGAAAAATACTTCGACAATCCGTGTCCCACCGGAATACTTGTACTTACCGTAAACAGTTGGCCCAGCCAAACCAAGCTGGCCAAAAAGTTGTCCAAGGTCGGTAAACTAATCAGCGTAGCTGAACCCAAGCCCTGGCAACTGCCCCGACTGCTCATCGAGTATGCAAAAGATGCGCACGGCAAGAAATTGGCTGAGGACGCAGCCGCTCTTTTAGTTGAGCTGACCGGTGACGAGCTTACTCGCTTGCACGGTGAAATCGACAAGCTGGCTTTATTTGCTGATGCCGAGAAAGTCATAACCGTCGGCCACATAGAATCGCTGATAGGGCACAACCGCATATTCGGCGC
>Ga0315532_1000875_pt1 | contig 23769 bp, 24 predicted proteins | sample SalMarWE160370MG_FD_203082 | JGI IMG/M metagenome (GOLD analysis project Ga0315532, IMG submission 203082) | Salt marsh sediment microbial communities from the Plum Island Ecosystem LTER, Massachusetts, United States - Salt Marsh Sediment WE1603-70 ...
GAAGCATGGACGGCTCCGACTGCACGCCGATAGTGCGCCCGCAGTGGAACGACCCGGTGATAATCAAGCGCATACTGGACCTCGGAGCCCACGGGATACTCGTCCCGTGGGTCAACACCCGGGAGGAGGCGGAGGCCGCCGTGTCGGCTTGCATGTACCCCCCCGAGGGGATCAGAGGCTGGGGTCCGAGGACGGCGTCACGCTGGGACCCCGAATACCGTGAGACCGCGAACGACGAGATACTCGTCTCCGTTCAGGTCGAGACCCAGAAGGCGCTCGACAACCTTGACGAGATAATGGGCGTGGAGAAGGTGGATGCCTGCTACGTCGGACCCTATGACCTGAGCAACAACCTGGGCTTCAGCGTCCCCCCGGACTATGGTAACCCAAAGTTCATGGGCGCCTTGGAGCACGTACTGAAGGTGTCTGAGGATCACGGTAAGCCGGCGGGCCTGTGGTGCAACATGGACAACGTAGCCTGGGCGGTTGGCAAAGGCTTCCGGTTCAACACCGTCTCGAACGCTGACTCCTTCCTGTCTTTCGGCGCCAAGGAAGCCCTGAAGAGGGCCAGGGGTTAACCCCTTCTATTTTTTCTGGACCATCTGCACCAGGAAGCCGTTGGGGTCCCTGACTGTGATTATGTTTCTCTCGGTGTCCTCGTTGTAGGTGGGGCCGTCGACCCGGTGCCCTTTCTCCTCCAGCATCCGTGCGGCCTCGCCTATGTCGTCTACGAGGACCGAGAAGTGGCTGTAGCCAGGGTTGTCCGAGGCTCTAGTCTTGTTTATGTCTATCGTCATGCCGAACCCTGAGTCGAGCTGGACGGCCTCCCTGCCGCCGTGTTCAAACCGCCTCGTGAGCCTGAAACCGATGTCCTCGTAGAACTTCACCGCCTCGTCGAGGTCCGTTGCGAAGAAGTGGATGTGGTCCATGTTGAGCATCTTCATGGGTGAACTAGTCGTCGCATCTCTCTATATAACCTACCCTGAGCCGACGATCTTAATTGTCAACCTTGACGTATAGTTAAGCGTGAGCGTTCTACCCCGACAGATAGCTAACTTCGCGGTGACTTACCGGTGCGACGGCAGATGTACCACGTGCAACATATGGAAGTCGCCGCCAAGAGACGAGCTGACCCTGGACGAGATCAGGGGCTTCTTCCAGGAAAACCGCGCATTGTTCAGAGAGGTCGAGTCCATCCAGCTGACCGGCGGCGAACCTTTCCTGAGAGACGACCTCCCGGAGATTATCGAGGCGATAGACGATTGCATAAACGGGTGCACCTTCTGGGTGCCCACCAACGGGTTGAGCCCCGAACTCATCCGTATGTACACGGAGATGGCTCTCGCCAAGCTGCGGACGGGAAGACTTGGGTTGAGCGTCTCCATAGACGGCTTGGAGGAGACCCATGACAGGCAGCGTGGCATCGAGGGAAGCTACGGGTTGGCGCAGGAGACCCTGAGAAAGCTGTCGGATCTCAAGAAGACCAAGCCGCGGATGATGCTGTCGGTCGGCATGACTTTGACCCCCATGAACCTCAAGGAGGCTCCCATCGTTCAGAGGGACGCGTATAAACGCGGCGCGGACTTCAGCCTACGTCCTCTGAACGTAAGCGACATCTACTACAAGAACGATCCTTTTGGGACAAAATACGACACAGAGACCCTCTACAGGACATTGAGGGCGGTGGCGAGGAACACCGTGGACCGGCACGGCGTGCTGGGGAGCTTAACAAAGCTGAAGTACCTAGCGGGCGTCCAGGAATATATAGCGACTGAGGCCCGTCGCACGACGCCTTGCCACGCCTGCACCGAGTCCTTCTTCCTCGACCCCATCGGCGACGTCTACCCTTGCATAGTCATGAACAGCCGCCTCGGCAACATACGCGAGGAGCCCTTCCAGGAGATATGGGGCTCTGAGAAGGCAGAGGAGACGCGGAGGCGCGTCTCGGAGCTGGATTGCCCCCGCTGCTGGGTGGAGTGCGAGGCGTACCGGGAGATCGGGCGGACGCTATCCGAGAAAATGGGGATGTTTCTCACAACGGTCCTCGACAAGAGGAACCTTGGCTTGAATCCTTACCCGAGCCGCTTGATGACGTGATACCCGAACTGGGTCTTCACGGGCTCCTTGGTTGTCTCCCCAACCTTGAGGGCGAAGGCCGCCTGCTCGAAGGGCTTCACCATCTGGCCCCTGCCGAAGGAGCCCAAGTCTCCGCCCCTCTTCCCCGAGGGGCATGTGCTGTGCTGTCTCGCGAGCTTCCCGAAGTCTGCTCCCTTCTCGAGCTCCTCCAGTATCTTCAACGCCTGGCTGTGCTTCTCCACGAGGATGTGCGCAGCCTTGATCTTACCTACCATTATGATCCGGGGAAAGATGGTGGCCGCCGTTGAAAAAGTTATGGAGGCTACTCTACGAAGGGTTTGCTGTGCCTCAGTATGGCGTCCACGACCTCGGGCCTCATCTGGGTCTCGTCCGGCCTCAAGCCCTTCAGCAGCAGCTCCCTCATGACCCTGCCCTTGTAGTTCACGTGGTCCTCCTCGCCGTGGGGGCAGATCTTCTCGTTCTGCGGCCCCCCGCACTTCCTGCAGTGGAAGAAGTTCCTGAAGAAGATGGGCATCACCCCTAGGTCGGGGTAGTCCTCGAATATCTCCTGGGCCTCGAAGGGGCCGTAGTAATCGCCGACGCCGGCGTGGTCCCTGCCCACGATGAAGTGGCTGCACCCGTAGTTCTTGCGGACGATGGCGTGGTGTATCGCCTCCTTGGGGCCCGCGTACCTCATCTCCATCTCCAGCGTAACGAGGGTGGCGCTGTTCCTGAGGAAGTAGTTCTGGAAGAGGGCCTCGTAGCTCTCGATTATCACCTCGTCTGTGAAGTCCCCCGCCTTCTTCTTACCAATCAACGGGTTGATGAACAGGCCATCCACGAAAGCCAGCGCCGTCTTCTGCACATACTCGTGGCCTATGTGGGGCGCGTTCCGGGTCTGGAAGCCGGCCACGGTTCGCCATCCCTTCTCCTTGAAGAGGAACCTGGTCTCCCGGGGCTTGAGCCGGTACCTGGGGAACTTGCCGGGGTACTCTTTGAACACCTCTATAGGGCCGCCCACAAGCGTGTCGTTCCTGTCGTATGTCTTCGCTACGCCGGGGTGTGCAGGGTCCGTAGTCTTGTATATTCGCTCGCTGTGGACCTCTTTGTCCCACCCATACTTCTCCTCTACTGTGAGCTTCGCGAAGGGCTCCCCTTCACACATGAGGGTCACCGTGTCGCCTTCTCCGAAGCCTTCGGCGGCCTCATCTGAGACGTCTAGAAGGATGGGGACGGTCCAAGGCAGGTCGTCTGAGAGTCTTCCCTTAGCCAACACGGTCAGGTAGTCGTTCTGCGTCATGGGTCCCGTGAGCGGGCTGTAGAGCCCTGAGGCTATGTTCTCGAGGTCCAGCCTAAGCTCACTGCTAACCTCTACCACCGGGAGCCCGGACGCCTCCTCAGCGGCCCCTGTTTTCCTAGACGGGGGGGTGAATCTGTCGACCAGTCTTCCGCCATGGGGTCTCGGCATAAACGATCACTCTATGTAGCCTAGGCGCCTGAGGCGCTCCCTGATTATCTGCTCTTCTTCCTCCGTGTACTCCGTCTCGTCGGGGAACTCGTTCTCCAGCTTCAGCACGACGTACTCCTCCACGCTGGTGAAGCTTGTGCCAGCGATCTTTTCCTTGATCTTATCGTGTAGCTCACGGGGGATCATCACGGCGACCTTTTCATCTGTCACTTTTTTCACCTTGATTATCTCAAATCCCTTTAGAGGGTTTTTAACTGTTTATCAATGGATCGGTGTCGCGTTTAAACACAGATGCTGGGGGCGGCCGGGGATATGTATTTAAGATGAGGCTCCGTAGTGAATCCACTAGCTTAACGGGGAGATCCAACATCGCGAAGCTACCAAACCCACCTGAAATCAACATAGGCACCATAGGGCATGTGGACCACGGGAAGACAACGCTGGTCCAGGCCCTCACGGGCACCTGGGCGAGCCGCCACAGCGAGGAGCTTAAACGAGGCATCACCATAAAGCTGGGGTACGCCGACGCCTCCATCTACAAGTGCCCCGACTGCGACGAGCCATACTGCTACTGCGTCACCAAGGAGTGCCCCTCATGCGGCGGAGAGGCCGAGCTACAGCGCACCGTTAGCTTCGTGGACGCCCCCGGACACGAGATACTAATGGCCACGATGCTGAGCGGAGCCGCCGTCATGGACGGCGCCATACTCGTGATCGCGGCGGACGAGCCTTGCCCCCAGCCCCAGACCCGGGAGCACCTGGCGGCCATAGAGGCGGTTGGACTCAAGAACCTGGTCATAGTGCAGAACAAGATAGATCTGGTGAGCAGGGAGAAGGCCCTGAAGAACTATGACGAGATCAAGAAATTCATCAAAGGCAGCATAGCGGAGGACGCCCCCATAATACCGGTGTCCGCGCAGCAGATCGTCAACATAGACCTTCTCATACAGGCGATGCAGAGATACCTGCCCACCCCCACGCGGGACCCGGATCTGCCCCCGAGGATGCACATCATAAGGAGCTTCGACGTGAACAAGCCCGGTACCGCCATAGACGACATGGTGGGCGGAGTCATCGGGGGAAGCATCACCCAGGGTAGATTCGAGATGGGTGACGAGATCTTTATCAAACCTGGTCTACCGACTAGGCAGAAGAACAGGCTGAAGATGAGAGAGCTGGTCACCGAGATAACGAGCCTCCACGTGGGAGGCACAGCCGTAGAAGAGGCGCTTCCCGGCGGCCTGGCTGGCGTCGGCACGATGCTTGATCCCTCTTTAACGAAGTCTGACGGGCTCGTCGGGAGCCTCATGGGAAGACCCGGCACCCTCCCTCCCGTACTCGAGGAGCTGCGGCTGGAGTATGAACTCTTCGAGAACGTCGTCGGCAGCCGAGAGAGGGAGAAGGTGGCTCAGATAGCCAAGGGAGAGAAGCTGCTCCTCAACGTAGGCACGGCGAAGACCATGGGAGACGTGACGGACGTCAAGAAAGGTGAAATGGAGGCCAAGCTGAGCATCCCCGTCTGCGCCGAGCCCGGGGACCGGGTGGCCATCAGCCGACGCATCAGCGGAAGGTGGAGGCTCATCGGGGTAGGGACCATGAGTGGCTGACTTGCTTCCGAGAATACTTTTCGACACAAACTTTCTCATGATCCCGTTACGGTTCGGGGTAGACATATTCGAGGAGGCGGAGCGTGCGCTCAACCAGCCGCCTGAGTTCTACGTGACCAGAAGCGTGCTGAAGGAGATAGAGCATCTAAAACGGGATGCTGGGCCGAACTTCGTCAAGGAGTTGAGCTTCGCGGAGAAGCTCGCGGAGAGGTGTAGCGTCCTAGAGGTTGATGTCGAGGACGGAGAGACGGTGGACGACTCCATCCTGCGAACAGCTGAGAATAACCGATTCATAGTAGCTACAGCGGACGCCGAGCTCAGGAAGAAGCTGAGGGATTCAGGCGTCAAAGTTCTTGTCCTGAGGCAGAGGAGATATCTCGAACTCATGGGCTGAAAGCCGCGCCTAATGGCACCCTCCTCATAAATTTTACATTCGGGACAACGGAGAAGTTTTAAGCGACAAAATCTTCCCATTGGAGAAATAGATTCCGGATAAATGAGTGGCATGGTGTGATACTTGGAGAAGACTGACTGGCACGCTACCGAAGTAGAAGACGTTATTGAGGCCTTGGAGACAAGCCGTGAAGGCATCACAGACGAGGAAGCCAGTAGAAGGCTTGAGGAATACGGCGCCAACGAGCTCAAGGAGGAGAAGAAGACGAAATGGTACCACATCCTCTACGAGCAGTTCACCAGCATACTAGTAATCATACTCGTGATATCCGCGGCAGTCTCGGCCTACCTTGCCATGCAGGAGGGCGAGCCCATGACCGACGCCATCGTGATACTCTTCATCGTCGTGATGAACGCCGTCCTCGGCTTCGTACAGGAGTACCGGGCCGAGAAGGCCGTTGAAGCCCTCAAAGCGATGGTAAGCCCCCAAGTCCTGGTTCTCAGAGAGGGCAGGGAAGAGTCCATAGACTCCATAAACTTGGTTCCAGGCGACATCGTGTTGCTTGAGGCGGGGAGCAGGGTCCCCGCGGACGGAAGGCTCATCGAGGCCGCCAACCTAGAGGTGGATGAGGCCGCCCTGACGGGCGAGTCTAGAGCCGTTTCCAAGAGACTGAGCCCCGTCGCCGCCGACGCCGGAGTCGGAGACCAGAAGTGCATGGTCTTCATGGGCACCGTCGTCACCAACGGCCGAGCCGTCGTCGTGATCACTGAGACAGGGATGAACAGCCAGTTCGGCATGATCGCGGGCATGGTGCAGGCCATCGACGTCGAGCCCCCGCCCCTCCGCCAGAAGATGGAGAAGATAGGCAGACAACTGGCGATCATCAGCGTCATACTCACGGTCTTCGTGTTCTTAGTACTATGGTTCGTCCACGACAGGACGCTTGAACAGGTGTTCATGACCAGCATCAGCCTAGCCGTGTCTGCGATCCCAGAGGGCCTGCCCGCGGTGCTCACCATCACGCTTGCTCTGGGAACCGCGAAGATGGCTAAGCAGAAGGCCATCGTGAGGAAGCTGGCCAGCGTAGAGACACTGGGCAGCACCACGGTGATCTGCAGCGACAAGACGGGCACACTAACCAAGAACGAGATGACCGTCACAAAGGTCAGCACCAACAGCCGTCAGACGAGCATAAGCGGCGCAGGGTACGCGCCGGAAGGCGAGTTCACGGAGAACGGCTCAACCATCGACCCATTATCCGACGGAAACCTTGAGCTGCTGCTCAGGATCGGCGCCCTCAACAACGACGCCCATGTACAGCAGAACAACGGCGCGTGGGTCTGCTACGGCGACCCCACCGAGGGCGCGCTGCTCGTCGCCGCCATGAAGGCAGGGATAGACCTCGCGGTGCTCAAGGAGAGCTATCCCCGCGTGGCTGAGCTGCCCTTCGACTCCGCCCGTAAACGCATGACAACGATCCACAGGACTCCTGAGGGTAGGCTCGTCGCCTACGTGAAGGGGGCCCCAGAGATAATCATGGTGCGTAGTGACGGCCTCCAGGAGGGCGACTCCGTGAGAGCCGTCACCGAGGCCGACCTCAAGAAGAACAGGGGAGAGATGGACGCCATGGCCGCGGAGGCTCTCCGCGTGCTCGCCGTCGCGTACAAGTGGCTGCCCGACGACTACGATCTCGCCGACCTCGACGTCGAGGTGGTGGAGGACGACCTGGTCTTCGTGGGTATGCAGGGAATGATCGACCCTGCCCGTGAGGAGGTGCCGCTGGCCATCAAGACGGCTCAGGAGGCTGGCATCAGATCAGTCATGGTCACAGGCGACCACAGGATCACCGCGGTCGCCATCGCCAAGGAGATCGGGATACTCAGCGAGCAGACAGACGGCTCCGTGCTGGAGGGCATAGAGATCGAGTCCATGAGCGACGAAGAGCTCGACGACGTGATCGATGACGTTAGGGTCTGCGCCCGTGTGAGCCCCGAGCACAAGATGAGGATCGCCCAGAGCCTGAAGAGGCTGGGCCACATCGTCGCCATGACTGGGGACGGCGTCAACGACGCCCCCGCGTTGAAGGCGGCGGACATCGGCGTCGCCATGGGCATCAAGGGCACCGACGTCACCAAGGAGGCCAGCGACATGGTGCTGGAGGACGACAACTTCGCCACCATCGTACGAGCCATCAGGGGCGGCCGCGAGATATACGACAACGTCAGCAAGTATATCAGGCTCATGCTGGCCGCCAACTTCGACGAGTTCATTGAGATCACGGTCACAGCGGCGATGGGGCTCCCCGTGCCTTTCCTACCCATACACGTGCTATGGGTGAATCTCGTCACCGACGGTTTGCCCGCGGTCGCGCTGAGCATCGATCCTGCGGACCCTGAGATCATGAGGTACCCGCCGCGCGACCCCAAGGAGGACATGCTGAGGCGTTTCTGGAGGTTCATCCTGTTCGCCGCCCTTGTGGACTTCGTCAGCGACTTCATACCTTTCTTCTACACCTATATCACGACCGTCCAGACAACCGGGGACTTCGAGCTTGCGGCCACGACGGCGAGAACTGTGGCGTTCACGAGCATCGTGTTCTTCGAGTTCCTCCTGGCTTACCAGTGCAGGAGCGAGACCAAGCACATCTTCCAGCTGGGCTGGAAAGGCGTCACGGCCAACAAGATGCTCTTCGTCTCGGTTGTAGTCGGAGTGGGCCTGCAGTTCCTGATAATCTACGTGCCGTTCCTAAACGAGGTGTTCCACGTGGTGCCTCTGACGCCGTTCCAGCTCCTATACTGCTTCGCGGGCAGCCTCACAGCGTTCCTGATACTGCCCCAGCGGCTGATCCCCCGGCGACAGTACGTACAGCACAGAAAAGGGTAAATACGCGCCTTTTACCCCACACATTTTTATATATTCCAAGTCGATTAAAGGCGATATCAGTAAACTAATAGAGGAAATGAGTGCAATGGCAGAAGCATGGCTGATCGCGCCAGCCGCATCGATAATCTCGATCCTTATCGGGTTATTCCTGTTCAAGTATGTTAACGATAAGGACGCCGGGACGGACCGGATGAAGCAGATCGCAGGATGGATCCGGGAGGGCTCCAGGTCGTTCCTTAAGACCGAGTACACGTACCTAGGCGTCTTCGTAGTCGTCATGGCGGTCATACTCTCAGCCGCCCTGAGCCTCAAGATCGGGGTAACCTATGTTTTCGGCACGTTACTATCCGGTTTAGCCGGCATCATCGGCATGGAGATCGCCGTCAAGGCCAACGTCAGAACCGCCAACGCGGCCAAGAAGGGCGGCCTCACCGAGGCCTTCCCCATAGCCTTCCGGGGCGGAGCCGTCATGGGACTCATGGTGGTGGGGCTCGCCCTATTCGGGGTCAGCTTAATCTACTGGCTCACCAAGGACCCGGAGATCGTCCTCGGCATGAGCATCGGCGCCAGCACGCTCACCCTCTTCATGAAGGCAGGCGGCGGCATCTACACCAAGACAGCGGACATCGCCGCGGACCTCGTCGGGAAGGTCGAGCTCAGCATCCCTGAGGACGACCCCCGTAACCCCGCCGTCATCGCGGACAACGTGGGCGACAACGTGGGCGACTGCGCCGGATCCGGGGCGGACCTCTTCGACTCCTATGTGGCCGCCATCATGGCGGCCATGATCCTGGGCGGGACCCTGCCTATCCAGTACCTTGAGGCCGTGCCGCTGGTCTACGCGGGCCTAGGCATACTGGCGTCCATCTTAGGCATAGCGATCGTCAGGGTGGGTAAGGACGGCGACCCGGGTAAGGCTTTAAACATGGGTACGTACGCGACGACTCTCGCGTTCGCCGTGCTGACCTACGGCGCGACGATCATTCTCGGCTACGACGTGAAGATCTGGTACTGTAACATCGCCGGGTTGGCTGCCGGAACCGTGATCGGGTTGACGAGCGACTACTATACCTCCATCAACAGGTCGCCCGCCAAGAAGACCGCCGAGTCGAGCCAGACGGGCGCAGCCATCACCATATTGACGGGCTTCAGCTACGGACTCATCAGCTGCTTCCCGGCGTTCCTCGGGATAGGCATCGGGTCAGCCATCGCGTTCACCCTCTACGGGGTCTACGGCGTCGGCATCGCGGCTGTAGGCATGCTCAGCATCGCCGGTATCATCATCGCCGGCGACGCCTATGGTCCGATCGGCGATAACTCCAAGGGCATCGCGGAGATGTCCGAGCTCGGCGAGGATGTCGTGGACATCACCGACGAGATCGACGCTGCGGGAAACACCACCAAGGCCATCACGAAGGGTTTCGCCATAGGCGCGGCTGGCCTCACGGCTCTGGCCTTGCTGGCGTCCTACCAGGAGATAGTGAAGAGGATCGTGGGGACCACGGTGGTGTTCGACCTCATGGACCCGATGGTCATGATGGGGGTCTTCATCGGCATGAGCGTCCCCGTCATATTCTCGGCCATGATCATCCTCGCGGTCTCCAAGAACGCGTACAGGATGATCGAGGAGATTCGCCGCCAGTTCAGGGAGATCCCCGGCCTAATGGAGGGCACAGGCACGCCCGAGTACAACAAGTGCGTCAACATAGCGACCAAGGGCGCCCTCACCGAGCTGCTGCCCCTCATAGTGTTCTCGATTATGGGTACCATCGTGTTGGGTTTCGTCGCGGGTATAAAGGCGTTGGCCGGCTACCTGAGCGGCGCCATATTCAGCGGGTTCTTCCTGGCCATACTCATGGCCAACGCGGGGGGGCTCTGGGACAACGCCAAGAAGTACGTCGAGTCGGGCTTCTTCGGCGGCAAGGGCTCGGACGCCCACAAGGCGGCGGTGATAGGCGACACGGTGGGGGACCCCTTCAAGGACACGGCGGGGCCCTCGCTTAACACGCTGGTGACGGTCATCAGCCAGATAGCGTCCCTTTTCGCGCCCCTCTTCATAGCGTACGCGCTGATTGGAGTATAGCGGGCCCGGCGCTTCATCTCTCCCCGAGCCGTCTATACCTTTATTAATATGAACCAATGATGTTTGATAGCCCATCGAGGAGAATATTCAATGTACAGGCATCTCAGGGAGGCGTGGAAGCGCCCCGACGACAGCTACGTAGGCGAGGTCATGAAGAGCCGGGCCATACTCTGGCGCAGGCAGCCCACCATCGTGAGGGCGGACAAGCCGACGCGGCTGGACAGAGCCAGGAGCCTGGGCTACAAGGCCAAGAAGGGCTTCGTCGTGGTCCGCACACGTGTACGCAGGGGCGGCAGACGCAAGATCAGGCCGGTTCTCGGGCGCAGGCAGAAGCGCATGGGCGTGAAGAAGTTTACTCCGGCGAAGAGCAAGAGGCTAATAGCCGAGGAGCGGGCCGCCCGGAAGTACCCTAACCTCGAGGTGCTGAACAGCTACTGGGTCTGGCAGGACGGCCAGTACAAGTGGTTCGAGATAGTAATGGTTGACCCGAGCCACCCTGCTATAAGGTCCGACAAGGACGTGGGCTGGGTAGCGGGCAATAGATAGCTGCTTTTTTCCGTGACCTGTTACAGGTCATATCTGGAAATTTTTATTCGTATGTCTGTCTGGCGTAGTCGCCTTTCATGGGTTTGTGGTTCCTCACGGTGACGTCCCACTCCATCTTGAAGACGAGGCGTATGTAGTTTAGGAGCCCCAGCTTCTTGATCCTGCGGACGCTGTAGTGGATGGTCATGTCGCGAAGCAGTCTGATCCTGCCTTTGTGTTTGATGCGTTTGTATATCTCGACGTCGTCGGCGTAGGCGAGGGAGAGGTAGCCGCCGGCCTCTTGGAACGCGGTTTTCCTGAAGGCGGAGTTGGCCCCGCAGAGGTGGTACACGTCGAGGACCCTGAGGGCGACGAGGATGGCGTTGCTGAGACTGAAGAAGGCCTGGTACGCGAGCTTCTCGGCCCACGTCATGTCGCCCCAGTCGCTGGGGTCCAGGAACCCTGTGACGGCTACCACGTCGTTTTCCTCGAATCCTTTCAGGGCTGCTTCCAGCCACCCCGGGTAGGGCTGGCAGTCGGCGTCCGTGGTGGCGACGAGGGGGGCCTCGGCTACGTTGAAGCCGTCGTTTCTGGCGCCGCCGACGCCCAGGCTGGTCTGGGTGATCACCTTGTCGGCGAGTCTCTCGGCGATCTCTCGGGTCCTGTCCAGGCTGTCCCCGTCAACGACTATTATATCTATGCTTTCCCGTGGGATGGTCTGGCCGTGCAGCGACCGCAGGCATCTCTCGATGTTCTTCTCCTCGTTGTAAGTGGGGACCACGACGCTTATCAGCGGCCCAGGGCTTCGGCTGCCCTCTTCCCCGACTGTATCGCCTTGTCCATGTTGTGGTATTCCCACTCGCCGAATCTCCCTATGGGTGTGATGTGGTTATCTTCAAGGTACCTGTGCACTATGTTAACGTTTTTCCTGTGGTTCAGGTCGTAGATGACGTAGGCGTACTTGAAGCTGGCCGCCGTGCAGGTCTCCACCTCGTCGTCGGCGTCGATGAGTCCGACCTTCGCTAGGTCTGTGAGCACGCGTTCCTTGGTCTGCTCAACGTCCATGTGGTCCCTGTATGTTACCTCTACGAGGATGCTGCTCCGGCCCTCCGGCGTCGTCTCCGGGCTGAAGTTCATGGGGAAGCTGATCCTGTTGAACACGAGGTCCTTCTCGGGGAAGTAGAGCCAGTGCTTGTCCGTGATCCTGGGGCGTTTGACGCCGACCATGACGCATACCAGGGAGTTGTGTACGAGCCTCTCCGCCGCCCTGTGCACATCCTCGGGGGCTTCGCCGATCAGCTTGACTACCTCTGGCAGGGGAAGCGACGAGAGGACGCGATCCGACTCCACTTCTCTCTGTTCGCCGTCCTTCATGTAGACCACCTTGACGCCGTCGCCGCGGGGCTTGAGCTCTGTGACGTTGGAACCCAGCGAGACGTCCAAGCCCCTAGACAGCTGGTTGGCTAAGACGCCAATGCCGCCGCGCCTCGGGTACCAGAACACAGCGTTTGGGCCGAAGTCCCGGTCCTGCCGCCCCTCGGCCCCCCTCCTCATCTCCTCGACGCCCGGAGAGGGAACGCGGCCCGCGATCCAGTCGGTGTTCATGTCCGTGAGGGGGTGCTTCCACACCTTCTGGTTGTAGGGCACCATGTAGTGCTTGGCGATACCGTCGCCGAAGGTGGAGTATATCCACTCCATGAAGTTCCGGGGCTCCCCCTGTCTCCGGTCTATGACGCCCTGGATGCACTCGTCGATGACGCTTCTCGGCAGGGGGCTAAGGTTGGCCTCGAAGGGGTACTTCACGTAGGTGCCCATCATGTAGATGTAGGCTCTACGCTCGTGGGTCTGGAGGTTGTCGCCGAGGAGGCTGAAGAATAGATCCCGTGTGTACTCGTCCCGGGTGAAGAGTATGTGGGGGGCGTAGTCGAACACGTAGCCGTCTATGTTCACGCTCCTGCAGAGGCCGCCCACCTCAGGCTCCTTCTCCAGCACCGTGTAGCCGTCCCCAATGTGGTACGCGGCGCTCAGCCCCGACAGCCCAGCACCCAGTATAGTAATCATAACGCTCAACCGAAGAACTTGATGAGCTTCTCGGCCACTATGGTGCTGTTGCCCAGCTGAGCCTCGACGCTGCCGGCCCCGATATGGGGGGTGCAGACCACGTTGGCCCGCTCCACGAGCTCGGGGTCGGGGCTGGGCTCGGACTCGTAGACGTCCAGCGCCGCCCCGGCGACCTTCCCGGAGTCCAGGGCGGCCTTGAGGGCGACCTCGTCCACGATGCCTCCCCTGGCTGCGTTGACTACGTAGACGCCGTCCTTCATCTTCTCGAACTGTTCGGTGCTGATCATGTGCCTGGTCTGGGGCAGCAGTGGCACGTGGACGGTGACGAAGTCGCTCTCAGCGAGCAGCGTATCAAGGTCCACGTCGTTGGCGCCGATCTCCTCCACGAAGCGGCGTAGCTTGTCCATGAGGACGTCGTAGGCTAGGACCTCCATGCCTAGGGCTCTGGCCTTCTTGCCCACCGTGTAGCCGATGCGGCCGAACCCGATGACGCCGAGGGTCCTGCCGCCTAGCTCGATTCCGGTGAGCCTGTTCTTCTCCCATCTGCCCTGCTTCATGGTGCTGTCGGCGACGCTGATGTGCCTAGCCATGCTGAGCATGAGTCCTATGACCAGCTCGGCGACGGCGTTGCACGGCGCCTTGGGGCTGTTGAAAACCTCTATGCCCCTCTCCTCGGCGTACCCTGTGTCGATGTTGTCGAGGCCGACGCCGGCGCGGGCTATGGCCTTGAGTCTGTCCGCCTTCTCCAGAACCTCCGCCGTGAGCTTGGTGCGGCTCCTCAAGACTACGGCGTCGTAGCCTTCGATGACCTTCTTGAGCTCCTCGGCCGTTATCTCTGTCCGTGGGTCCACCGTATGGCCGGCTTCCCTGAGCATCTTGACGCCGTCCCCGTGGATGGGGTCGGATACGAGTACCTTGACCATTTTTTTCACCTATCTTCGGCCTTTGGCCGAGACTATCTGTATCACATCGTTTTTCTCTAGGATATAGGTGTCGCCGAGGCGTTTCTTGGTGCGGGCGTCGATGGCATATATGAAGCCCTCGGCGAGGTCGGTGTGTATCTCCGCCGCGAACTGTTTGGCGGTGGTTCCCCGTGTGACAAGATAGCAGTCTGGGAGCACATTGCCTCTGTGGTCTGTGAGCTTCTCGGCGTCCTCGACGGGGTACACGGTTATCATGTCGAGGAGGCTGAAGAACGCCTGGTTGATGGCGTCCTGTAGGCCGGTGCCCCCCCACTTGTCGAAGGCCTTCTCCTTTATCTTTTCGAGGGCTCTCCGCTGGCCGTCGTTCAGCTTCTCCGGGGACGTGACGTTGAACTCCTGGTCGCCGGGGGTGTACTGGACGAGCCCAGCCTCGGCGGCGCGTCTCAGCGCCAGCTCGGCCTCGGCGCAGGTGGGCACCACCCTGTACCCGGCCTCCTTCATGCGCTCGACGTTCTCCTCGGCTCCTTCCCTGTCGGCCTTGTTTGCGGCCACTATGAGGGGCTTGCTCACCCTGCGGAGCTGGGTGGTGAAGCGGGTGAACTCGTCGCCTGTCCAAGCCACGCTGTTGAAGCCGTCGAGCCCCGCCTCCTGGACGGCGTAGGCTATCTGGCCGCGGCTGATACCGAGGCCGGTGAGCCGCTCCTCCAGGTGTCTGCTTATGTGCTCCTTCTTGCTCTGGGCGGTGCGGCTCACCTTGTCCCAGTCCTTCCTTATGAGGGCGCGCAGCCATAGGTCGAACTCGTCCTCGAACATCCTGACGTCGTCTACGGGGTCGTTGGTCATGGGCTCGACGGGCTGGCCGTTGAGGTCGGTGGCGCCGCTGGCGTCGGCCACGACGATGAGTGCGTCCGCGCGGCGCACCTCGTCGAGGAACTGGTTGCCGAGGCCCCTGCCCTGGTGGGCGCCGGGGATGAGGCCGGGGGTGTCTATGAGGTCCACTGGGATGAGGCGCACCCCGTCCACGCAGGCGCTGTTGATGGGGTTGTCCTGGACGCCGAACTCGCGGCAGACACAGGGGGCCCGGATGTAGCCGACGCCCCTGTCTGCCTTGACGGTGGTGAACGGGAAGCCCGCGATGTCCACTGGTTTTAGGGTGGCGGCGCCGAAGAAGGTGCTCTTGCCCACGTTGGCCTTGCCGACCAGCCCCACCATCTTAGCCATCGTTTCTCATGTGTTGTGTGGGGCTGAAGCGCATAAGGTTATCCACTTATCGAGACTCGGAAAATCGAGGAAAAACATGAGTTTTTTTCAAGGCAAAATGATTTTCCAATAAAAATGGTTTGGCTTCTGGCTAGTAGGTGGTCCTGCTGTCCAGGGGCACCACGTAGAGGTGCTCGAAGTCTGCGTCGTCTGTGGCTCCGTGCCAGTGCATCTCCCCCGCGGGTATGACCACTATGTCCCCGGGTCCGACAGGGTGCTCGGTTTCCTCGGTGGCGACTACCCCCTTACCCTTGGTGACGAACAGTATCTGCTCGTGGGTGTGGCTGTGCAGCTTGTTCCTCACCCCCGCCGGGAAGTACACGAGCGCCGACTTGAGCTGCTCTGCGCCGGCATCGGCGTTGATCAACGGGGTCATCCTTATCGTGCCCGTGAATATGCCGCCTGTCATCTCCTCTGAGGGAGCCTGGCTGGATCTAACAACCTTCATCGAATCCCGTGAAGATGTGTGAATGCGTCCTTATAGCTTACCCTGAAGGCTTATGGGGTTCCGTGTCAAGGTGTGGGGTTTCATGAGCCGTACATTGATACGCTTATCCGGGGCTATCGCATGGTTCTTTTGAGGAAAGTTGACGTTGGAGGAAGTGCTGTCGTGGCTCGGGGAGCAGCAGGTGGTCTACCTGGCCACGGCTGAGGGCCCGCAGCCCCGTGTACGCCCCATGACCCTCATCAAGACCGGCGGGGGGTTCTACATGATCACGGGCGCCAGGGGAGGCGTGAACGCGGCGAAGCTGGCCCAGATACGGCGGAACCCACGGGTCGAGTACTACATGACCCTGGAGGGGGAAGACGGGGACGGCTTCATACGGGGTGAGGCCACCGCAGAGGAGGTGGATGACAGGGCCACCAAGAAGCTGGTCTACGAGCTCATCGGCTGGGCCCAGAGCTACTTCGACACCTTCGACCACCCCGACTATGTGCTTCTGGAGATAACGCACAAGGGCTTCAGCTATAGGAGGCCCGGGGAGTACGAGATACGCCGCGTCGCTGTAGACTAGACTACTCGCTCGGGTTTCCGAGGGTCTCGGGCACAGAATAGAGTAGGGGCGTCCTGACCAGCAGGTCTATCACGGTTATGGCTATGAACACCCACTCGGGGCCCAGCCGCTCCCATATGAGGCCTCCGACGACGGGGGCCGGTATGCAGGCCAGGCCGGTGAAGAGCCCTATGAGGCCCCGCCACCTGCCTAGGCAGTCGGGTGGCACCAGCTCGGGTGTCATGGAGCCGTAACTGAAGCCGGCGATCATCCTGAACCCCATGAGGAAGCCGGCCACCAGCAGCCACGCCGGTGTGGGCGCCAGTATCAGGGCGATGTTGGCGGCGCTGAACAGCGGTATGAGTATGTAGAACGCCTTCTTACGCCCCATCTTGTCGGCGAACCTGCCTATTATGGTGCTGAACACGGCCTCCGTGACGAGGGTCGCGGTAGCTATGCCGCCTATTATGAATGGGCTGGCGCCCTTGACGTCGTAGATGTAGGGGTACCTGAACGTCGTGAGCATGGTCATGGTGAAGTTGTTGACGCTCTGGAACAGTATCCAGCGCTTGACCGCGATGCCCCGGGTGAAGACCTCGCCGAACTCGGCCGCCAAGTCGAGGCCCTTGGGGGCGCTGTTGGGCCTCTCCACGTCGGTGAGGTTCCTGTAGACGTATATGAAGAGCAGCAGCCTGGCGGCGAACTGTATCCAGTACAGCCTGCGTATGCTGGAGACGGTTATGCCGCCGAACAGGGTGATGAGTGTGGCGGCCGCGGTGGGGGCGAGTATGGTGGGTAGGGCGCCGGTTCCCTCGCAGAGGGCCTTGCCGGTGGCCCTGTCTCGGGGTGGGAGGCTTAGGTCGCAGATGAGGACGCAGCTGCCCACCATCATGCCCAGCCCCGAGAGGAGGATTGCCAGGGATATGAGCTGCCAGCTGGGCGCCAGGGCGTAGAGGAGGGGAACAAACACCATCATGGCGACGCCGAAGAGGTAGATCTTGCGTATGTTGTAGCGGTCGCGTATGACGCCCAGGGGTATGGAGATTATGGATCGGGCGACGCCCATGACGCTGTTTACGGCGCCTAGCTGGACGGGGGAGGCGCCTAGGAGGGTTATGTAGATGTTGGCGTATTGTAGAGTGAGCTCGTTGAAGAACCTGTTGAAGATCTGGCGGGTGACGACGGTTCTCCAGCTGCGTGTCTGGCGTCTCCAGACTTGTCCGAGTTCTTTGATGAAGGCGGCTGCCATTTTAGTCTAGCCTAAGGTTGGTCGGGTGGATTTAACGTTTGAGTTGGGTGTCTGTACCATGTTGCTTGGAATTACGGAAAAAAATTCTTGGTGGGGGATGTTCCTGGTTACGGGAGTAAGCGTTTTTGGGGTGGGTTTTTGTGTTCGGTGGATTACATTTTTGTATGTGATTGGATTTGAAAGAGATGTTTCGGGGGCTTCTTTCGGTGGAAGGGGCATCTGTTCGCCTTTTCTCGTCTACCCCCCCCCCCCTCCCCCTTAGATGATGGTGTGTTTGAATGACCTGATACGTCGATTATTCTTGTTACATGGAATAAGCGTTTTGGGGGATGATTGGTGCTTTTCTTGGGGTATGTTGCAGGTTACTTGTAATAACGGGAAAAAATTCTGGTTTGTTGGTGTTGTTGTGGTTCGATGACGAAGGTTTCCGTTGTACGCCTTACAGGATGAAATCGAGTTTATGAATAGATTTAGCACAGTTTGTGATCCAATTCTGAAGAAATCCTGAAATTCCCTTAAAAGCCGGAAACCGTCTCCGAGACCCGTGAAACAAGTTGCAATACTGTAAGAAATGCGGAGAAGAGGTGGAGGACGGAACCGAGTTCTGTCCCCACTGCGGAGCCGACCTCAGGGCCACGGAGATACTGTACACAAAGCCCAGAGGCCGCGGCTGGGACGCCGGCAAGGTGCTGGTCGTGTTATTCAGCGGCTTCCTGATACTCGTGGGCGTCCCGCTGCTTATCAGTGGGACTGCCTTGATGGGGATCACCAGGAGCCTCAGCGACGGCTACGGCTACATCGGGGTAAGCGGCGTTGACATAGGGACAAGCACACAGGCCATAGTCTTCAGGCCCATGCACGTCGACGAGATGGTCATCGACGAGATCGATGGCCCCATGGTGAAGTATTGGCACCCCGAGCCGGGGGACTTCATCGACCTGAAGTTCACGCTGGAGAGCAACAACGGCAAAGATGTGTTCATGGGGATAGTCGAGGAGTCTGACGCCGCCCCCGTCTTCGCGGGGACGATGTACGACGCCATCATAGACATGGACCACCCCAACGACAGAAACCCCCAGATAACGTACAACAGGCACAGCGGAGACCTGATGGAAGGCTCACCGGCCGACCTAGGCATATGGACGGCCTACGCCTACGGCGACGAGTTGACGCTGGAGTGGGAGCCCGAGGAAGGCGACTACTGGATAGTAATCATGAACCTCGACGGCTCCTCGGGCGTTGACGTGGACGCCGGGCTCGGCGTGAAGGCGCCGTTCCTCGACCTAATAGGCAAGGGGCTGCTCTTCGGCGGCCTCGTGTGCTTCGGGCTAGGCGCCCTCATCATCTACGTCGCCATCGTAAGGAGAGACTAAGAGGCGGATATAATGGTGTACTGTAAGAAGTGCGGCAAGGAGCTCAGCGAGGACGCCGAGTACTGCTCCGGCTGCGGAGCCAGGCAGCACGTGGACGAGCTCGTGCTAGCCTCGTGGGGCGAACGGTTCGTGGCCTTCCTCATCGACTCGTTGCTAGTGGGGATAGTGGCGGGGATGGTCGCGTGGCCCCTCAGGTGGCACGACCCCATCCCCTTCCTCAACGTGGGCGTGAACAGCGTCTTCCTGTTCCTCTACTGGACCTACCTTGAGGGCACGGAGGGGCAGAGCCTGGGCAAGAGAGCCATGAAGATCAGGGTAGTGGACCTACGCGGAGAGCCCATCGACATGAGCAGGAGCATGTACCAGGCCGTCGGGAAGGCCTTCCTGATACCCCTGGACGTCATAATAGGCTGGCTACTGTACCCCGACAGGCAGCAGAGGCTGTTCAACTACCTCAGCGGGACCATCGTGGTCAAGGATTAGCCACGCCTACCCCTTTTATTTAGACATCAACGCATCAGTGCTATGAGTCTTGATTGTGTCAATAGATCCCCTAACCTAGACAAATGCGCCTGCACCAACATGGATTGTGTGAGGAGGGGCGTCTGCTGCGCATGCGTGGCCAACCACCGCTCCCACGGAAACCTGCCCGCGTGCCTCAGGCCGGCTGACTAGCCGCCCACCGTTGCCCCTCTGACCCTCGGCACTACACAGGGGATCGCGCTTCTTCACGGGCTGCGGTTCTTCCAGTGCTCCGCTATCTCCCGGGCCGTGGCGAACCAGACGCCCGGGTGCTTCTCTATGTACTCCATGGTTCGTTCCAGGAGGAGCATGTTCCCGGGTTTGCCGATTATCTGTGGGTGGAACATGGTAGTCCAGCAGAAGCCGTACCTGTAGTAGCCTTGGAAAGCGTTGGTCCATAGCTGGTAGCCCGTCTCTGGGCTCATCATACGCGCCTTGTAGTTGCCGAAGGGGTAGTCGGCGAAGAGGTGGAAGTCGTCCATCTCGTAGTAGCTAGGTACCTCCACCAGGCCGTTGGGCAGCGTGTAGGGCATGTCGCTGCCCCGAAGGCTGCCGTCGTAGATGAACCCGTTCTCCGCGAGTATGTCCAGCGTGTCGGGGCTGAGCTCGCCGCCGGCGGTCCTGTTCCCCACGGGCCTGTAGCCGGTGGCGTCCTCGATCGCCTCCACACACTTCAAAAGCCTCCCGGTCTCCTCCTCCCGGTCAAGGTCCGTGATCTTCTCGTGCACCCAGCCGTGGGTGGCCACGTCGTGTCCTCGTTTGACTATCTCAGCCACCTCCTCGGGGTGGTTCACGGCGTTCATGGCAACAACGAACCACGTGGACTTGATCCCGTGCTCGTCGAGGAGGTCCAGAATCCGCGGTATTATGCCCGCCCTCCACACGTAGTCTCCCTGAGAGATTACCCGAGGCATCTCCGCGACCTCGGGCATGTTCCCCATGAAAACGTATTCCGCGTCGAGGTCGAAGGTGAAGCACACGGCGCACTTCTTACCGTTAGGCCACACAGAACTCATGACAACCAAGAGGGTATTCGCTCTAAGCCTGTATAAGGTTCACCTCGGGGCTAAACCTATATCTACAGAAACGAAGTCGTAGACGAGAGACTTCATGACCACGTCAGGCGAGCTACTCTACAGCGAGGACTACGAGGCCCATCACCTGTTCCACATGTTCTTCGCGGCCGTGATCGTGCTAGTGACCTACCTGTCGCTGAGCCCATTCAACGCCAGGCTCCCCCGAGGCGTGCAAGCCCTCCTCTTCCTCGTTATTCTGCTCCTGATATTCATCTACTTCAGCCTCAGGACCCTGAGGATCAGGGTGACGGATACGGACCTCCGGGTCGCCTTCGGCGTCATAGGAACCAGCATACCCCTCTCCGAGGTGCTCCACGTCGAGGCCGAGAAGCCGTCTTTTTGGAGGTACGGCGGCATGGGGATCAGGTGGGGGTGGGACGGGAGCGTGGGCTACCTCATGAACTACGGCGACGCCGTCCGGGTCACACGCCGCAGAGGCAGGGCCATCCTGTTCAGCACCCGCTCCCCGGATGAGGTGGTGGCGGTCATAGAGGATAGGCTGAGTGACTAGGCCGCCTGTTTCTCTGTTCTAAATGTTATACTGAAATAGCCCATACGCCTCATATGGCTTGATGGATAAACGGGTTTTCCTGTTCCTGCTGGCGGTTATATACCTCTGGGGTGTGGAAGCCATGAACCTAGCCTCAATTAACAATGACCTCACGGCCTCCGAAGCATCACGCTACGACTTGGTGTTCATATACGGTGTGAAGGGGAACCGCCCAGACCCTGTGAACAAGCTGGACACGATGAAGGGTACCTTCACCAAGGACATGGTGATGGACCCACCCATCACATTCGGGCTCACACTGACCGATGAGCAGATGGCGAGGATCATGGAGAGAGTCGAGGAGATAGGCTTCCTCAGCTACTCCTCTCTGTACGCTCCGCCGATGAGGCCCGTCGTCGGCTCCGTCACCCCTTACTCTACGTACCATCTCAAGCTATACAGGGACGGGGTCATGGTGAAGCAGGTGCGCATGGACACAGACAGGGTGTCTGACGACCCTAGGACAGAGAACCTGGTCTCGCTGTTCACCCTCATAATTGACAGCATAGAGTCCACGGACGCATGGAAGGAAAGCCCCAAGCCGAGGGGCGGCTACTGTTAGACAGCACAGGGTAGAGCCCTGTACCGTATTTACGACAAAATAAAGCAAAAATGGGGCATTAATGTCGCAATAATTAAATAGTGATGGCATGACAGTGCTGAGGGCGTTCTCTTGCAGACATCCCCCGTGAGAGGTAGATACATGCCTAATACAGGAGACGAAGACAAAGTGGCTTCAAAGCGAGACTGGGTCAAAGATGCGGAGGCTCAAAACAAGTGAAAGCCTCCAAGGAGCCTGACGCGCTCCACGCGACCAAGACGATAGGGGAAACATATGATGAAGCTTGACGCAGTCCTCGCGTTGGAAGACGGAACCACGTACAAGGGGCGCGGGTTCGGCGCCATGACGGAGAAGACGGGGGAGGTGGTGTTCAACACAGGGATGACGGGGTACACCGAGTCCCTCACCGACGCGTCCTACGCGGGTCAGATACTCGTACAGACGTACCCCCTCATAGGCAACTACGGGGTGCCCCTCGGCAGACTGGACCGGTTCGGCTTCCCCATGGGCATGGAGTCCCACAGGGTACAGGTCCAGGGCTACGTCGTGTCCCATGTGTCATCCGCCCCCAGCCACTGGTCGTCGAACGCGACGCTTCAAAGCTGGCTCCGGCGGATGGGGGTCCCCGGCGTCTACGGGCTCGACACGAGGCGGCTCACCAAGAAGCTCCGCACGAGAGGGGTGATGCTGGGCATACTCAAGGTGGGCCAGGAGGTCGACGCCCGTGAACTCGCGGCGAAGACGGACGACATACCGGACCCCAACCTTGAGGACCTGGTCGCAGGAGTCAGCGCAAAGGAGACGGTGACATACGGTGACGGGGGGCCCCGCGTGGCTCTGCTGGACTGCGGCGTGAAGCTGGGAATAATCAGATGCCTCCTCGCCAGAGGGGCCGAGGTCGTGCAGCTGCCCCACGACGCCACCGCAGACCAGGTGACGAGCCACGAGCCCGACGGCGTCGTGGTCTCCAACGGGCCGGGGGACCCCGAGGTATGCCAGAGCACCATCAGGACCCTCAGGGACCTCATGGAGGGTGACACGCCCATCATGGGCATATGCTTGGGGCAGCAGCTCATGGCCCTGGCTGAGGGAGCAACGAAGTTCAAGCTCAAGTACGGGCACAGAGGGCAGAACCACCCCTGCGGCTGCCTAGCCAACGGCCGCAGCTACATCACCAGCCAGAACCACGGCTACGGGATCGACGCGGAAAGCCTACGCGGCACCGGGTTCGAGCCGTACTTCGTCCACCTCAACGACGGCACCCTCGAAGGCATACGGCACACATCGAAGCCGTTCTTCGCGGTGCAGTTCCACCCAGAGGGCTCCCCGGGGCCGCTGGACGCGAGCCACCTCTTCGACGAGTTCATGAGGGAGATGGTATAATGCCGCCGAACAAGGGCGTCAAGAAGGTCCTCCTTCTGGGCAGCGGCGCGATAAAGATCGGTGAAGCCGGGGAGTTCGACTACTCGGGCGCCCAGGCCATCAAAGCGCTGAAGGAGGAAGGCATCAAGACGGTGCTTGTCAACCCCAACATCGCCACCATACAGACCGACGACAAGTTCGTGGACAAGGTCTACTTCCTCCCCGTGGCCGCCGACTACGTGGAGAGGGTCATCAGGGAGGAGCGCCCGGACGCCGTCCTACTCGGGTTCGGCGGCCAGACCGCCCTCAACTGTGGCGTGGAGCTCGCCGAGAAGGGCGTCCTCGAACGATACGGCGTAGAAGTCTTAGGCACCGGGGTAGAGGCCATAGAGCTCGCGGACAACAGGGAGGCGTTCAGGGGGCTGATGATCGAGCGCGGCGTCCCCGTCCCCAGGAGCGGGAAGGCCGGCTCCGTAGAGGAGGCCCTCAGGGTCGCAGAGGGCATAGGTTACCCCGTGATGGTCAGGGTCGCCTACACCCTTGGGGGGCAGGGGTCGGGGGTGGCCCGGGACGCGGGGGAGCTGACGGACATCGTCCGCCTCGGAATCGTCCACAGCCGCATCGGCCAGGTGCTGGTGGAGGAGTACCTCGGTCACTGGAAGGAGGTGGAGTACGAGGTCCTCCGGGACAGGCTCGATAACTGCTCCATAGTGTGCAACATGGAGAACCTGGACCCCATGGGCATCCACACGGGAGACAGTATAGTGGTCGCTCCCTCCCAGACGCTCAACAACGACGAG